>MAAB01028898.1_pt1 | contig 111950 bp, 79 predicted proteins | sample 1115991 | NCBI WGS metagenome assembly MAAB01 (sample SAMN04961124, study PRJNA320927) | seawater metagenome | isolation source: sample BD02T18 sea water enriched with oil for 18 days | place: USA:Gulf of Mexico | collected 2013-07-27
TGAGATAACTTATCAAAACGTCCAGTTGGTTAAGCTTTTTGGCTGAACCCCTTGGAACTGGAGCGCATTGTATAGATTTCTTTGGGTGGGTCAACCCTTATTTTCAATCTTTTATTTGATCGCCTAAAAAGCCGACAATTTGTCTATCATCAAACCAAAAAGCTCAATAAATAGTGTAAAAGCCAACTATCTCTTCGCAATAACTAGCTCGCTCTATCACTGTCAATTTTTTTTACAGTTATCGTTTTTTATAAAGCAGAATAAAAAACTAAAAAACAAATAAAAAAAACAAGAACACAAAATAAAAAGCCATTTAGTATTAATTATGCAAATATAGTTCGGTTTTATGATTTTTTGTATGTTTTCAAATGAAAAATTATGTAAATTGTTTTTACATAATTTTTACAAATAGTAGTGATTCATCACTCTTTCAAGTTAATAAAGTCACCACACACCTACCTATTAACAGGTTCGTTACACAAATATAACAAAGGGCATTGATTTTGCTTGTCTAATTGGTCTCGTAATTTCAGTGAATTATTCACATATTAAATTTACTTATTAAAAATTGCGATGAAATAACAATAATCGGAGATAAAAATGCAACTTAAAAGATCCATACTAGGGAGTCTTATTACATTAGCAGTAACAGCTTCAACAAATGTTATCGCAAATGAAATATCAATAGACCGCAGTAAACTTAAAAATACTGGAAGTGCTGTACAGACCAAACCAAAATCAACTAATTTTATTGTACAATTAAAAGGCCAAACAGCTATTGCACACGCGCAAGAATTAGGTGAGTTGTTACCAACAAACCAGCTAGTGGCGAATACAGGTAACCGTTATAATGCCACTACGCCTGCAATGGCCGCTTATACTCAAGCACTTGAAAATAAGCAGATGCAAGTAGCAGGAACAATTGGTTCTATCAATATCCTTCACTCTTTTAAGCATACTTATAATGGTTTTACTGCCAAATTAAATGCTAAGCAAAAGGAACAACTTGAATCTCATCCTGATGTAATTGGTGTTTGGGAAGATAGACTTGAAGTGATCAATACATCTAATACTCCTGAATTCTTAGGATTAACTGGCCCAGGTGGCCAGCATACAATGAATATCAAAGGTGAAGGCATTATTATTGGTATTGTTGATACTGGTATTTGGCCTGAAAATCCAAGTTTTGCTGATGATGGTTCGTATTCCGACCCAGCAGAACTAGGTTGGCAAGGTGCTTGTGAGAATGAGAACGACGAAGCTTTTGCTTGTAATAACAAACTTATAGGTGCTCGTTATTTCAATGCTAGTTTCTCTAGTGTTTATGATGTTCAATATGCATTAGGCGAGTTTGAATCACCGCGTGATGCTGATGGCCACGGTAGCCATACAGCAAGCACTGCAGGTGGCAATGCAGGTGTAGATGCTGTTTTATCTGGTGCACCTGCAGGAGTTGTATCAGGCATGGCACCTCGTGCACGGGTTGCTATGTATAAAGCTTGTTGGAATAGTGACTATACTAATCCTGAAGGTGGTGATGAAGCTGGTTGTTTTGGTGGCGATACAATGGCGGCAATAGATGCAGCCGTTGTTGATGGTGTTGATGTCATTAACTATTCAATTGGCGGTAGTAGAACTGATTTAACTGTACCGGCATCAGCTGCTATGTTAACAGCGGCACAAGCAGGTGTTTTTGTTGCCGTATCAGCTGGTAACAGCGGTCCAGATGAAGAAACTGTTGGCACACCAGCACCTTGGGTAACCAGTGTTGCAGCTTCTACGTATGACGGAACATCTATACTTGTCGGTAAAGCTTTACAAGTTGATACCGGCCCTCTTGCTGAAACCACTTTAATGTCCATCCCTGCAGGTTTTGCTCCTGCCGCGAATGATTTATCAGGTGAATTAGCACTAGCTGAGCCCGTTGAAGCTTGTAATGAGGATCCATTAACTAATGGCGAAGCATTAGCAGGTAAAATAGCCTTAATTGCTCGTGGTGCATGTGCATTTACTGAAAAATTTATTAATGCACAAAACGCAGGTGCCATAGGTGTTATTGTTTATACCACCGAAGGAACAACGCCATTTGCAATGGGTGGTGCAGATGATGCAGTAGCTACTCCTGGCTCTATGGTTTCTTTTGAAGATGGACAAGCATTAGCAGCAAGCATTGCAGAGGCAAGCACTGCTGTTACTTTTACAGATGAGGCTATTTCAGGTGAAGCTGAGGAAGTAGGTAATACTATCGCTTCGTTCTCGTCACGTGGTCCAAACCTTAATACCTACGATATTATCAAGCCTGATATTACCGCTCCTGGTGTTAAAATATTAGCGGCTACAACATCTGCCCCTATGTTTGGTACTCAAGGTGAAACCTTTAGATACTTACAAGGTACTTCAATGTCTAGCCCGCATATTGCTGGTATGGCAGCACTATTTAAAGAATCAAATAGTAATTGGACTCCTGCGCAAATCAAATCAGCAATGATGACTACTGCTCGTCAAAACCTAACCAAAGAAGATGGCAGCACATCAGCTGACCCTTATGATTTTGGTGCGGGTCATGTTGATCCAGTTTCTGCGATGGATCCGGGCCTATTATTCGATGCAAATATTGGTGATTATTTAGCATTCTTATGTGGACAAGATCAAGACGCCTTTGTTGAAGGTCATGGTACTTCTTGTGCTGAACTTGAAGGTTTAGGTCATAGTGAAGATGCCAGTCAATTGAACCTAGCTTCAATTGCGATTGCTGAATTATTTGCACCTGAAACTATTTACCGAACAGTAACTAACGCAACCAATACAGCGTCAGAGTACACGGCAACTATTGAAGCTCCGGCTGGTTTTGATGTTTCTGCTACTACTTTCGATAGTGAGGGTAACGAAACACCAGCAAGTACTCTAGATATTACAGCTGACGGTAAAGCAAGCTTTGGCGTAACTTTTACTCAAAACGAAGGTGTTGAAGTTAATGCTTGGCAATTTGGTGCAATTACATGGACTGATGCCGCTGGACACTCAGTACGTCTTCCATTAGCTGTAAAAGCCGTGCCAACCGTTAACATTGATGTTCCTGAGTCAATTTCTGGTGAAATGAGAAATGGTCGTTACCGCTTCCCAGTTAAGATGTTATATTCTGGTAACACCTCTATTGATTATACTGGTTTAGTAGCACCATTTGGCTCAAGTGGTGAAGTTGCACAAGATCCTGATTCAGATTATGCGTTTAACGAAGACGGACTAGGCTTCCACGGTTTCTTAGTGCCAGAAGGCAGTAAAGTTGCTCGCTTTAGCTTACGTGATAGCTTAGTAGATGCTGAAAATGCTGACTTAGATATGTATGTATATCGCTGTATTGCTTGGGACTGTGCTTTAGTAGGCCAATCATTTAATGGTGGTTCTGATGAAGATGTTATCTTAACGGATCCGGAAGCTGCTAATAATGATGCTGTAGGTGACTTATACATAGTGTTTGTACATGGTTATTCATTAGCAGGTGAAGAGACAACAAACTATACCATGCCAGTATGGATTGCTGATCAAGCTGATAGCTCAACACGCATTAGATCGAGTCGTAGAGCCATTGAAGGTCGTTATAACTACACAAGTATTTCTACACGCGGTTTAACACCTGGCGTGGTTTATATGGGTGGGGTAAGTTATTACAATGATGAAGGTGAAAAAGAAGGTACAACAGTACTGGAATTAGTAACCCCTGAAGAGCTTTAATAATAAGTTATTTAAGCTTATACAGTTAAGTATTCAAAGCCACCTTCGGGTGGCTTTTTTATTGCCTTGTGAAAATAGCTAAACCAGCAAGTCTACTTTATAAATGCCCCTTAATTAGCAGCACTCAAATTAACGAGATTAGAAATACTCTGTAACCATACAACTTCATACTAGGTGTTTTGTGTTAATAAAAGAGACTAGGAACACATAGGTTTAGTTTTAACTGTAGATCAGCATTTATGCCGTCAGTTTTACCGGCTAAACAACAAAAATTAAGCACACTATTCTAAAGCCTAAACAACCAAGTTTTACACATCATTTAGGACTATACGAGATAAAATCAAACGTGGCTTGTGGCTTGTGGCTTGTGGCTTGTGGCTTGTGGCTTGTGGCTTGTGGCTTGTGGCTTGTGGCTTGTGGCTTGTGGCTTGTGGCTTGTCAGCGAGACAAAAAAAAGACTTTAGCGAAGTAAAGTCTTTTTAATTAAAATATTAAATAAAATATTAGCTAACTTTGCGACGGACAGCAAAAGCAATTAAACCTGTTAATAATAAGATCAAAGCGCTAGGCTCTGGTACAACTGAAGCTTGACCAAATGACAAATCATCTGTGAAGAAAATAAAATCACCATTAGCTGGATCAAAAATATCTACAGCACCGCCAAATCCAGCTTCAATAAAACCATTGTATGCCCATTCGCAGCTAAAGCATAAATCATTAACGTCAAAGTCTAATGAAAGAATACCTGCATAAAAATCACTAGTATCGATGATAGCTGAGAAAAGAAATGACTCTTCAGCTTCATAACCGAAAAAATCAAATGATACCCAATCATTAACACTATCAAATTCATCTACAGCAACAGTATCAATAGTAATTGAACCGATAACCCCTAGACTGTCAGAAATGATATCTTGGGTGATCAGTGCGGCATTAGCTGTACCTAAAAAGGTAAAAGCAAGTGAAAGAGACAGTAGAGCTCGTAAAACTAATTTATTTAACATGTTACTTCCTATTCTATTTGTTATTAGATTTTAAATCTGCAAAAAATATTGCGACAATATGACAAAGCAAAAACTGTTCCTAGATTTTTTTTACATCTAAAACCAATGCATTAACAATAGAAACCCAAACAAATAACACTCACTTAACATTTAGCGAGATTAGTGTAAAAAAACACGACACTGTTCAACCACAAGAGTTTTTTAAACAAACGATTAATAAAAACTTATTATTCATCGTGCTTAGTAAAGTCAGCATCGTTTTTATTATCACCCACAACATGCTCTAATTTTATTTGTTTTACCGATCTAAAAGTCGTAACAGGACCTGAGCAAGCATATAGTACAAAAATCCCCATAAGTAACTCCGCAGGGCTTGAAGCAACAATAACGAATACTAATACGATAAGTAATACCGCGATAAAGTTTACTTTGCCTTTCCAGTCAACTTCTTTAAAACTGTTATATCTAAAATTGCTCACCATTAATAAACCACTAATAATAGTAATAATACCAACAATAAAGCCATAGTCGTGACCATTAAGTTGATACTCACTACCAACCCAAATAATGCTCGCGATAACACCCGCGGCGGCAGGGCTAGCAAGCCCCTGAAAGTATCGTTTATCCGCTATACCCACTTGAGTATTAAACCGTGCTAAGCGCAATGCGGCGGCGGCAACAAAAACAAAAGCAGCCAGCCAACCAAATTTACCTAAATCTGAAAGTGCCCAGTTATAGGCAATGATGCCGGGGGCAATACCAAAAGAAACCATGTCTGCCATTGAGTCATACTCAGCACCAAACTCACTTTGAGTATTTGTCATGCGTGCAACACGACCATCTAAACCATCGAAAATCATGGCAATAAAAATAGCAATAGCGGCACTTTCAAAATGTCCGTTCATTGACGAAACAACAGCATAAAAGCCTGAAAAAAGCCCCGCGGTTGTTAAAAGGTTAGGAAGTAAATAAATCCCTTTGTTGCTTGAATTATCTAAATTTTGTTTATTTGTCATAACTTATTTGTCATTAAGGTTAAAAACTAATTGAATATGTTGCTAATTTACCATAAGTTGAATTTAGAGGTATAGTGCTCTTATACTTAAGTTATCAATTAGCAATAAAGGAACTATTATGAATGTTCGTTATTCAGCTCCCATGCTCTTAGGAGTCGCTGTATTTTTAAGCACGAATGTTATAGCTCAAAAAATTGCCATTTATCGTTGGGTAGATGAAAATAATATTGTTCACTTTAGTCAAAACCAACCCATGGGTGATAATTATTCGCAGTTAACAACTGTTTCTTCTTACAACCCAAACAGCAAAAAAATTATTGCTGAAAGTTCAAATGCAGAAAATTCAGCTAAGGCTGAGGAGCATGAACTTGCAGTAAAGCTTGAGGAAGAGCAACAAAAGACAATAGCAAAAAATAAAGATATTTATGCTAAAAACTGTAACGCAGCCCAACTCAACATAAAAATGCTAAACTCATTTAATAGAATACTTTACACCGATACTGATGGAGAAAGTAAAGTATTAAGTACTGAAGAAAAACAAGAGAAGCTTGATACCAGTAAAAAGCATATCGATCTTTATTGTGAAAAGTAAAGTCCTCTTCTTTAAGGTGCCATTAATTATAAGTAAGTTAATGGCTTCAAGCCTTTTAAGAGAATACTAATTTATCGTTTTCCACCTCTACCCTGATGATTGTACCTGCTTCATATTCCCCAGCTAATAATTTTTGTGCCAATGGGTTTTCTAACCCTTGTTGAATAGCTCGTTTTAATGGTCTAGCACCGAATATAGGATCAAAGCCTGCTTGCGAAATTAAAGTCAAAGCCTCTTTACTCACAGCTAAGCCTAAATTTTGCTCGGCTAGACGAGCAGATAAGTATTGTATTTGTATGATAGCAATTTTTTCAATTTGCTGCGCTGCTAGCGGATGAAAGACTACAGACTCATCAATACGGTTAATAAATTCAGGTTTAAATTGATGGCCGACTGCCATCATCACCTGAGATTTCATTTGTTGATACTGACTTTCATCACTAAACTCTTGAATAATGTCAGAGCCAATATTTGAAGTCATAATGATAACGGTATTTTTAAAGTCAACGGTACGTCCCTGGCCATCTGTTAACCGGCCATCATCAAGTACTTGCAACAAAATATTAAATACATCGCTGTGGGCTTTTTCCACTTCATCTAATAATATAACCGAATAAGGCTTTCTACGAACTGCTTCGGTTAAGTATCCACCCTCTTCATAACCCACATAACCGGGAGGAGCCCCTACTAATCGTGCTACAGAATGCTTTTCCATAAATTCAGACATATCAATTCGAACAAGTGAATCTTCACTGTCAAAGAGAAAATACGCTAAGGCCTTAGTTAGTTCGGTTTTACCGACACCAGTAGGGCCTAAAAACAAAAAAGAACCAATCGGTTTATTTGGATCAGCAAGACCCGCTCTAGAGCGCCTTATGGCATTTGATACTGACGTTACCGCCTCGCCTTGACCAATAACCCGCTGATGAAGTTCACCTTCCATCTGCAATAATTTATCACGTTCTTGTTCTAGCATTTTTGCAACTGGAATGCCGGTAGCACGACTGAGTACATCGGCAATTTCAACCTCGGTAACTTTATTTGCCAATAAACTCATTTCTTGCATTTCAGCTTGGCTGGCTAAATCCAATTGTTTTTCAAGTTCAGGTAACTTGCCATACTGTAATTCAGACATACGATTTAAATCGCCGCTTCTTCGTGCAGCCTCTAAATCAATGCGTGCCTGCTCCAACTCTTCTTTGATGGTTTGTGTGCCATATAAAGCTGCTTTTTCAGTAGTCCAAACCTCATCTAATTCATCGTACTGTTGCTGTTTTTCATGAATTTTTCCTGAAATTTCTGCCAAACGCTTTTTAGAAGCATCATCCGAGTCTTTTGCTAATGCTCTTTGCTCCAGTTTTAATTGAATCAAACGACGCTCAAGCCGATCTAAATCCTCAGGTTTTGAATCCATTTGCAAACGAATACTCGATGCTGCCTCATCAATTAAATCAATCGCTTTATCAGGAAGCTGTCGGTCACTAATATATCGATGCGACAAAGTAGCAGCCGCAACAATAGCGGGATCGGTAATATTAACTGAATGATGTAATTCATAACGCTCTTTCAAACCACGCAAGATAGCGACGGTGTCTTCAACACTAGGTTCTTCTATCAAAACTTTTTGAAAACGACGCTCTAATGCCGCATCTTTTTCTATATATTGACGATATTCATCAAGAGTAGTAGCACCGACACAGTGTAAATCTCCTCTAGCAAGTGCAGGTTTTAACATGTTACCGGCGTCCATCGCGCCATCAGTTTTTCCTGCGCCGACCATAGTATGCAGTTCATCAATAAATAGAATCACCTGCCCTTCTTCTTGAGCAAGCTCATTCAATACCGCTTTTAAACGTTCTTCAAATTCGCCTCGATATTTAGCCCCTGCAACTAAAGCCCCCATGTCTAAAGATAATACTCGCTTATTTTTCAAACCTTCAGGTACTTCATGATCAACAATACGTTGCGCTAGACCTTCTACTATGGCCGTTTTACCAACACCTGGTTGACCAATTAATACGGGATTATTTTTAGTACGACGTTGCAATACCTGCAAGGTGCGACGAATTTCATCATCACGACCAATCACGGGATCTAATTTTCCTTGCTCAGCACGCTCTGTTAAATCTACTGTAAATTTTTGCAATGCTTGGCGAACATCTTCAGCATTTTGATCATCCACTTTTTGGCCACCTCGAACATGCTTAATAGCGGCTTTTATGCGCTCTTCATTTGCGCCGAGTGAAGTGATAATGTTGCCTAAGGTACCTTTATCTTCTATAGCCGCGAGTAAAAACATCTCTGAGGATATGTATTTATCCGACATTTTCTGTGCGTGTTTATCACATAAATTAAATAATTTTCCTGACGCTGAAGAGAGTTGTACGTCACCCGCATGACCTTGCACTTGCGCTAAAGACTCTAATGCTTGTTCCACCTTGGCTCTTAAAGTATGAACATCAACACCCGCACTTTTTAACAGCGGAATAATGGAGTTGCCATTTTGATTAAGCAAAGCCAGCATTAAATGCACAGGTTCGATAAATTGATGGTCGCGACCTAAAGCTAATGATTGTGCATCGGCAATGGATTCTTGAAATGATTGAGTAAATCTGTCTAAACGCATAAATGCTCTCCAGCCATGCTACTGGGCTTATGAAATGGCTATATTTTGAAATTGTTAACTATAACATTAGGACTATTTGGCTTTTTTCAATAGAGAAGGTAACTATAAGTTTTATTTACAACAAGTAAGCACCTTGTAAGTAAATAAGTAAATAAATAGCTAACGTAAGCAAATTAAACTAGCCATGCGGCCAGTCGTGGCATTTTTTCGATAGGAATAATATTTATCCGTGTTTGAAAAGGTACACTCAGGTAAAGTATTTATATTTTCTACGCCCAACTGAGTAAGTTGAATTTGGGCAATTAATTGCAAATTGGCAAAATATTTATCAGCTGTATGTTTGGTAAAAGCCTGAGTAAATTGCTGATGTTGATTAACAAAAGCATCACGCACTTCTGTGCCTACTTCAAAAGCGGTTTTACCGATACAAGGGCCTAACCAAGCCAAAATTTCACTGGCATCGCTAGCCATTTTAGCAATGGTATTAGCAATAATGTTCGCCGCTAAAGGACGCCATCCCCCATGAATAGCGGCAACTTCATTACCTGCCTTTGACGTAAGTAAAATAGGTAAGCAATCTGCGGTCATTACCGCTAAACAGATGTTTTTTCCTTTAGTAAACGCAGCATCTGCCCTCACAGGCTGCGAGGAAACCGCGGTAATGTTAGCTACCTCGCTACCATGCACTTGCTCAAGCCATTGAATTTTTGCGTTAGCAGGTAATAATTTCAGTAACCGCTGGCGATTATTCATGACTTGCTCAGGAAGATCGCCAACATGCAAGCCTAAATTGAAGCCCTGATAGGGGGAGTTAGTAACAAGATTGTGATTAAAAGGGGAAAAACGACTGGTTTGTATCGCAACAACGTTTTCATCTAAACATGAATCGTGCAATTTTGAGCTATTAATGGTAGAAAATGCAACAAACTCAATAGCAGAGTTTGTTGCTAAATAACTATGGTTAAGCGCCCTAATATTCTTCTGTGGCATTAAGCTTAGTATCTTGTTGTAGCACGGTAACTAGTTCAACAAAATCTTCAGGTAAATCCGCATGCCAAGTCATTAGCTCACCAGTGATTGGGTGATATAACGATAACATTGCCGCATGCAACGCTTGACGTTTAAAGGCACGCAATTTAGTTAATAATTCTGGTGTTGCATTTTTGGGTGGTCTAGGTCTGCCACCATAGTTAGGATCCCCAACTAGCGGATGAGTTATATGCGCCATGTGCACTCGAATTTGATGTGTTCGTCCGGTTTCAAGACGTAAACGCAAGCGTGTATGTAAACGATACTTCTCCAGAACACGGTAATGTGTCACAGAAGGTCGGCCTGAAAATGCCACCGCCATTTGGGTGCGCTTAGTAGCATGTCGGCCAATAGGCTCATCAACAACACCACCAGCAGTCATTAAGCCATTGGCAACGGCTTCATATTCACGGGTTATTTCTCTTAGCTGTAACGCTTCTACTAAGTTAGTTTGTGCCGCAATAGTTTTTGCTATCACCATTAAGCCTGTCGTGTCTTTATCAAGACGATGAACAATACCTGCGCGCGGCACTACACCTATTTGCGGGTAATAATGTAGTAACGCATTTAATACTGTGCCATCTGGATTACCTGCACCTGGGTGTACAACAAGCCCTGCTGGCTTATTGATCACTAAAATATCCTCATCTTCATAGACAATATTCAATGCTATATCTTGCGCTTCAAAACGCACTTCTGCTGCCACTTCTGCGTTAATGGTGATAATTTCTCCACCATACATTTTTTCACGCGCACGCGTTAAAACCTCACCATTAACGGTAACACTTCCCGCTAAAATCCAGTCTTTTAGTCGAGAACGTGAATAATCAGGAAACATTTGCGCAATTGCTTGGTCTAAACGTTTACCTAAACATGATTCGGGAACAGTATCTTTATGTTGAATAATTTCAGCCATTAAACTCTCTTTCAATTTTTAACATTGTGCAAGTCATTGTGCTAGCGAAAGTGCTAGGTTAGAATGCTTATCGTCATTGTTGCACCAAGTATCTGAGTTCATTTTACCCTTTTTATGAGGGGCTTTCATACTTATTTAATTTCAAATATCGTATATATAGGCTTAACTGCAAATTCTATGGAAAAATTAACAATAAAAATATTATTCACCGCACTAGTATTACTATTAGCTGGTTGCTCTTCTTCAGAGGTCGAGCTTGATAAAGTGCCTGATAAATCTGCACAGGCTCTGTTTGTCGATGCAAGAACATCACTTGATAATGGCCTGTATCAAAAAGCGATTCAAATTTTAAGTGCAATAGACTCTCGCTTTCCTTTTGGCCCTATTTCACATCAAGTACAATTAGATTTAATTTATGCTTACTATAAGGTGGGCGATGCTGCTCAAGGTGTTGCTTTAACCGATAGATTTTTACGCTTAAATCCTAATAACCCTAATATTGATTATGTTTATTACATGCGCGCATTGATTAATTTATCGACGGAAGAAAATTTATTTCAAGACATTGCAGGCATAGATCGCACCGATAGAGATCCTACAGCTTCTCGTGATGCGTTTGATGATTTCAAACGTATTATTACTGACTTTCCTGACAGTAAATATGCAAGTGATGCCCGCAAACGCATGATTTCAATAAAGTCTCGTTTAGCAAAATATGAAATAGCCGTCGCTAATTTTTATTTAAAACGTGAGGCTTATGCATCTGCCGCTAATCGAGGCCGTTATGTGGTTGAGTACTTCGCTCCCAGCCCCGAAGTAGAGCCTGCATTAGAAATAATGATTGAATGCTATGGAAAGCTTGGTTTAGTCGATTTAAAGAAAAATGCTATGCAAGTGCTTGCAGCAAATTATCCTAGAAATTCATTAGTTAACTAAAAAACTGTTACAAGTAAGGAAAGTTTCGAGTTACGAAATTCGCAACTCGAAACTAATAACTCGTAGCTTTTAAATAGCTTCTTGGTTTTCTTCACCTGTTCTAATACGAATAACACGTTCAACATCAGTAATAAAAATTTTACCATCACCAATTTTACCTGTTTGTGCCGTTGCAAGAATAACACTCACACAGCGATCAACATCTTCTTTGGCAATCACAATTTCTAATTTTACTTTCGGCAGAAAATCAACCATATATTCTGCACCACGATAAAGCTCAGTATGGCCTTTTTGTCGACCAAAGCCCTTAACTTCAGAGACGGTCATCCCCATAATACCAATTTCACCTAACGCCTCTCGTACATCATCCATTTTAAAAGGTTTGATGATAGCTTCTATTTTTTTCATCCTATTTCTCTACATTAACGTTAATTAATATTATTACAGCGTGTTTAATGCAAATTATCAATATCCAGTATGGCTTTTATTTTGTTAAACTAGGGTTTTGATAACATTTCTTCTTAGGAAACTTTATGGATCGGCAAAAAATCATTGATGAAATGAAAGTTTTACCTGAAATTGACGTGCAATTTGAAATACGCCGTCGTATTGACTTCATCAAACAAACACTTACTCAATCTGGCCTGAAAAACTTAGTACTTGGCATCAGTGGTGGTGTTGACTCCTCAACCTGTGGCCGTCTAGCACAACTAGCTGTTGATGAGCTTAACACTGAGTTAGCGAATGAATATCAATTTATTGCGGTACGTTTACCTTTTGGTATACAAGCCGACGAAGTAGATGCTCAGCAAGCAGTTGATTTTATTCAACCTAGCCATTGTGTTACCACAAATGTGCTAGACGGTGTCAATGGCATTCATCAACAAGTTATTAATGCACTTACTGACACTCAATTATTATCAGCGTCAAAAGAGCAAATAGACTTCTCAAAAGGTAATGTAAAAGCACGCGCTCGTATGGTCTCTCAATATCATATTGCCGGAATTTTAGGTGGCTTGGTATTAGGTACCGATCATAGCGCAGAAAACATTACGGGCTTTTTCACTAAGTGGGGCGATGGTGCTTGCGATTTAGCGCCTTTGTTTGGCCTTTCTAAGCGCCAAGTAAGAATGTTAGCTGAAACACTAGGCGCACCAGCAATACTGGTAGAAAAAGCACCAACCGCTGATTTAGAGTGCTTAGATCCAGGAAAAACTGATGAAGATGCTTTAGGGGTAAGCTACAATCAACTTGATGATTTCCTTGAAGGTAAACCCGTGAGTAATGATGTAAGTACACATATCATCAATATTTATTTGAAAACCCAGCATAAACGCCAAACAATACCGACTATATATGGCTAATTAATCTCTCCCACTCGTAAAATCCATTTTTATTAGCTATACCTAAGTAACAAGGATGCTAACTTAAAATGGATTTTTTATGCTTAAACTTATATTCCCTTTTGCCCAAAACTCAATTATTAAAGGTTTCACTCTTATAGAGTTAATGGTGTCAGTTTCTATTGTTGCAATACTAACTGCAATCGCCGCTCCTAGTTTTAGTGACTTCATTGTTGAAATGCGTGTAGATAATGAAATATCTAGATTACAGCGCTTATTACTAACAGCTCGTAATCACGCTATAACTATGCAATCCCCTGTTACTCTCTGTCCACTTAATGAGCAAAACCAATGTACTAGTCAATGGCAAGATGAAATAGGTGTTTTCATTGATTCAAATGACAACAAGATATACGAACCTGCATCTAACGAAGTATTAATCGCTATGAAAGATTTCGCATTTGAAGGAGACAGATTACAGTATGGTCTAAGAAGAAACAGAATTAAGTTTGCTCCAACAGGAAGAACAACTGGCTGGGGGAGTAATGGCACGCTAAAATATTGCCCTAGAAATCATAATGACCATTCTCGGGCTATTGTTATATCTACATCAGGAAGATTTTATTCTAGTAGAGATATTAATGGTGATGGCAGGGATCAAATCCGAAACGGCGGCAATATAATTTGCAGATAACAAACTAGAAAAATGTTACTATAACTGGTATAACTTATACAAGCAGTATCGGTTTCGCGAACATTACTCTAGGTTGTATTATGCTTACCATTACATGTTTTTCACCTCTACAAGTCTTTAACAAAATAACTCTATTTAACCGAGTTAAAAAAAATTACAAAGACAATACAAACTCTAACATAAAAGGCAATGGCTTTACCTTAATTGAATTAATGATTGGTATTGCTGTTGTTGCTATTTTGAGCGCGGTTGCTTTACCTAGTCTCAATACCTTTACCGTCGGTATGCGAGTTGATAATGAAATAAGTCAACTTCACCGTTTAGTTTTAACCGCTAGAAATAGTGCCATTAACATGGAGCAAAATGTAATATTATGCCCATTAGATGGCATTAATGGCATTACATGTACCGCGGGTGAATGGGATAAAGAACTCAGCGTTTTTATTGACGTAAATAATAATGGTACCTATGAATCAGCTACTGATACACTATTAAAAGTTAAAGGTGAAATATCAGCTGGAGACCAATTAATCTATGCTGGCAATAGTGAGCTTACCTTTAACCCTACCGGCAGAATAACCGCAATTGCTGCAACAACTTTTAATTATTGTCCAAAAGATCATGATGATATGTCCCGCTCTGTCACAATATCGATCTCAGGACGTCCATATCAAAGTTCAGATACTGACAACGATGGTAAAGATGAAGATAGGGATAATAACGAAATTAGCTGTTAACTCAGCTTTAGTGGTCATTTAATTATTTGAACAAAAAGGGATAAAGTCTTTACTAGCTCTAAAATTGCTTATAGTGGTTACCTAGCCGTATCTTTATCTAAACGTTTTGCCCTAACACTCGTAAATTCATCCTTTAATAAAATACATTCATGGGCTTTGTAAATTTTAGCTTTTTGCTTCGAGTTATGCACTGTCACTTTATGACCAATGATTGATTGAGATAGTCCAGATAACTTCTTACTGGATATATTCCAAAAAATCACTTGTTCTCCACCACCCACTAACTCAACAAAGCATTTCACATCAATTTTTTTATGCAGCTTTTCTTTGCTGTCCACTTTTACTGTATAACTAACAGTTAACAAAGTAATGAATGGTAGTATTTTAATCAAAGCATTCATTTTATTTCTCCCAACAATGGCTTGACGCTCCATCTTGCTTACCTGCGTCATTTATTGTTATTGTGATACAAGCACTATCATTAGTTGCTTGAGATGATTTTGCCCTTGCTGTTAAGATAAAAGTCGTTGCCGTTTGGGCAGACACAGTAATATCATAATGACCTGTTTCAGTGGTATAAGTCGCAGTAGCAAACCCTAAACCCGTCATATCTGCTGCATAGGCTCTGGTATCAACAAAAACTTGCTCTTGTAAATTAGCCAAACGCATTAACTCACGTTGAGCTTCTGCTCGGTTAGAGCGTGTAACAAAATCAGTATAAGCAGGATAAGCCACTCCTGCTAAAATACCAATAATAGCAACAGTAATCATTAACTCAATTAAAGAGAAACCTTGGTATTTTTCAACTCGTTGCATTATTGGTTCTCCGTAGTATAAAGATAAGTACGATTGGTGCTTAACGTAAAGTCTACATCCAAAATGGTTCTACCTACAATAATATCACCTGCTGCATTTGCAGGGTCAATTTCATTTACACTTGTTGGTAAGACAATCAAAGTAGGGGAACCTAACCATTCATTGCCAATTTCAATTTTTCTTATATCACTATCACTCACTTGGTCAACATTATTGTGTCTTTTAACACCAAGGGCTAAATCCACTGCATATAATGCCCCCTTACCTGATGGCGGTTTACAATCAACTAACTCTTCGGCAAACTCTGGCGGTGTAAAAGAGGTAAAATAAACAACACCATTAATAACTAGCCCTGCAGCAGTATTTTTCTCACCACTTTGTTCTAAATCAATATACCAACCAGATTTTTCACTTACGGCTACCTGCAAGTCCTCTAAATCGCTAACTTGGTCTGGTGTAGGATTAATTAGATCAACTAAGTTTTGAAAAGGGTTATCGGTGTAATTGTATAAATCAGTTTTGCTAATCACTGCAGGTGTTGCAGGAGTTGTACTGGCAGAAAAAGTTTGTGTATGGATATAAGTATCTTTAATCATGAAAAGGCTGTCCTTAGTGTCTGTACCCAAAGGATTAGACCTATCACCGCTACCAATAAGCACTGCATCATAAGGGATATCTTGATGTACTCTGATAGTTTCAGTATTACCATCGACATCAGTAACACTAGTTTCTATTGTTTCAGATATCAGTGTTCTAACGATAGTAGGTTCATAGAAAAAACGACGATCTGTTAAATTAGTGTCGCCACCTAAACTCGCCAATTTAAATACCGAAAAATCATCGGTCTCATCACTGGGCATGTCAACTCGCCAAATATTACCTCCGGTATCACCAGCATACAGTCGATCTACTAAACCATTACCGCTACTATCTAATAGACTCATAGACGAAGGGATACTGTCAGTTCCGGAGTAAGTTAGTGTGCCGCCACTTGTTTCCATACTCCATTTTAATGCCCCTGTTTTAGCATCTAGCATATAAATGCCCTTACCAACGTCATCACCACCACCCGGACCTGAAACATCTTTTTTAGTATCGTAACCGCCACTAATAAATAACACTGGGCTAGCAACATTTCCGGAAATATTCAGCTTTGAATAACCTATTTTAGGTTTCGACCATGATTGACCTAATCCTGAAAAGTCTGCAGAATGTTCATCAATATGCCACATTAATTTAGGCGTACCTGGCGTGGTAATATCAAGTGCATAATAAGATGTCCCCCCTCGGCGTAAACCAAAGAATATCCACATGGTATCAGAGCCATTAACCGTACCATCACCATTGATATCATTAAAATGAGCCGTTATCTCACCGTCGATACCGTAGATTTTATCGGCATAAGAATAATTATCACGCAGTGTTTTAATATTATCAGTAAATTCGCTTGGCATGAAAGCCCAGTTCTCTGTTACTGTACTACCGTTGTCTTGAAACATGTGTAATACCCCGGCGTTAGTACCAATAACAATTCGAACACTATTACCATAATTAACCACTAAGGGTTTAGAGTGTAACGGATCGGCAAACACATCACTGCGCATATCCGTCGAACTATCATCTTTATCTTCATTATCAACATCCATGCCTTTAGCCCAATTAATCATGTCATCAATAGCAGCACTTTCAATCGAATTACCATCATCATCAAGTAATCCTGCAACACCTAATTCTGTAGCCAAACCCTCTTGGTCAGTAAATGCAGCTTGTAAATTAGTGCGATTAAAGCTCTGTAATAGTCCCCCCGCACCACCTTCCATCAGTAGTGTTCTATCATCAACACCATTGTTGGTATACCACTCAGCAACCCCGCCTTGTGCCACTTCATTACCATCTACACCTGATGACCAGTAACTTTGTACATCATCAGAAAAGTAGCCAGTTTCACCATCTATCGCATCTATATTATTGCTGCCTTTTTGTATACTATCGACCACTTTATACTTCTTCAAATTACCCTGCCAACGAGGTCCATTTTGAGGAGAAAACATAGCATAATACACTGAATTTAAAGTTTGTGTTCTGTCAAAATTATTCGCAGCTACCGATGCAGAAGTTAAACTGCTATTTGATGGAGCTAAGCTACGTAATGTGCTTTGTAGTGCTGCTGTTAGTTGTAATGCATCACTGGCTGAAAAGTATTCTCCTCCGCCGCGCTTAGCCGCTTCAGTTAATAAGCCTGCCGCATCAGCAGCTCCTTCACTAAAACCTATAGTATAAGTGGATACAGTTTGCTTACCATCAAGATTTAAATTGACATCATAATTATTCATCCAACCTGCTAAGGCAGGTAAATAACTCGCTGTATTTAAATCATCATCGTTATAAGATGAATTATCAAAATCTACATGGTTCCCCAGAAAGGTTATATCTTTAAAGATTGGATCGCCATCAGCATCTACACCGTCTGGCTCTTTGGAAGTTAATAATTTAACTTTGCTATCGGCCTGAGTATCATAAGTTGGCTCACCATCGGTGATTAAAATAATATAGGCTTTGTCGGTACATTCATTAAAGGGAGTTATATACTTACCATCACTGATAACGTTAGCATCAGCTATAGGCCTAGAATTGCTCTTAGCGTCATCACCATATTCAACTGCTTTACCCGCAAAATACTGTTGCGCTTCATAGGTTGCTTCACATAAAGGCGTCCAAGTAAATGCGCTAAGATCATTATCTATCATACTAATGAGATTAGCTTCATTAATATCTGTCATCTCCTTTATACCATAAACAACCCGACCACCGTTATTAACTGAATCATTATGCTTATTATAGTTGAAAATTTCTAGGCCGAACTCTATGCCATCAGTCGTTTCAATAACGTCTGTAATACTTCTAATAGCAGTATCAAAGCGGCTTTCCTCAATATCACCAATAAGTGCACTATGATACCAGCGAAGGTAATTTGCCGTATACAAAGTAACTAAATCTCCTGACCAAGTAACATTTAACTCATTTGTATCTGTTGTATGATAAACAGGATCCGCTCTTGTTCCTAAGTTATCAGCAGGATACCCCGGAAGAAGACTGTCAATATTTTCTAAACTACCTGGGCTATCATCTGTTATTACATCTTCCTCACAATCAAGCACTTCAATATTTAAACCGTTATTATCAGGTATTTCTTCCCAAGTGCCACTATTGCCTCTTATTGTATACTCTCGAATACGTCCCGTATAAGTACCTTTTGTTCTTAATGCTTCTTTAGAGCTCTCACAACTATTGATAGCGGCTAAAAATCGGCGCCCATCACTGGGGCTATCAGGTATAGCGGAAATGCCATCGTTGGTGCCCTTGCTAAAATAGGTTGCTTCATCATTATAGGCATGAGATGCACCTTCAGGAGGTACATAATCAGGTACAGTTTGGCCTTCTTCTAGATAAGGTTTTTTAACGTCATGTAAAGTTCCCATACTGCCAGAGTTATCAAAGATAATTAACACTTTTGCTTTTTTTGCCGACTCTTTAACAGCATCACTAATGTAAAGTTCAATATCCTCACTTAAGGTGATCCCTGAAATAGAAATTAGAGATAGCGCCAATAAACTTTTCCATAGCTTTTTAGTAAATAGTTTTTTAATATAAGTTTCTTTCATTTTACTACCCTCACCCGATTGCCTTTACCTACAACACTATCGTAATAATTGTTGAGCTATACCAGAGTTTACTTGTACTAAACTCGCATTTTTTCGGCCATATTGCTTATTTACTTGTATTCGTAATACATTACAGGTAAACACTTCCGTTGAAGAGGCATTGGTTGAATGGGGGCAATCGGTTTCTAATGCAAATTGATTATTACCCATACCAATAGTAGCTAAAGTAACATCCGTGTCTGGATTTACGTCGTCAAACTCATCTAATGCATTTATTACGCATTCGCCATCAATTTCAATCAATGTATTATCACCTGAATCAGTACAGTTTCCCGCTGTTTTATTAAAAGTAACAAGAGGAACAGCAAAGTCGTTCCCCCCTGTTGGCGCATTAACTTGAGCAAAAATCAATTCATCAATGGCACTGACAACCTCCTGATTCGCAACAACCTTCTCTTCGCTTGCTCCTGACATTTTCAAATCAGCCGTAGTATTTAACATGAGCGCTGATGCAACTGCCGTTAAAGCGATCAAAAAGACTAAGGAGGCAATCAGTACTACACCTCGTTGCTTATTCATACGCATGCTACTAACATTACGATTATCAGCTCTATTAGCATTTATATTGGCTCTTTTATTCGGCTTGTTAATTGTTACTACCATTGGTCTACACTCGCATTATATAAAGTTACCGTTGAGGTAAATAATAATCTTCGATAATTATCATCTACGGTGGCCGCTAGGTCTCCTAACTGATAAGTTGCCTCATTTGAATATTTGTTATCAGGTAAAGTACTACGTGCCAACACAAATATTTTCACTGCTAAAATTCGGCTCCCACCAGCATTATTCCACAATCTAGTAGTCATATTATCAGCGGAAATAAAAGCATTAACGGCACCATCGCCATTGCTATCTACACCATACATAAAGCGTATGGTTTCAATACCATCTATTATAGGAGCAAATATCATATTCCCCCCCACTAAACGTCCCTGCATTAATACTGGCACAACTTCATCACCCTGTGCTTCTTCTCTGACATAATAAACATGATGTTGATATTGCCAGGTTCTACTGTTATCTATCTCCCCAGGGATAGCACCACCGCCCGCATAAAGTGAGCCAGTAGTCATATTGGTAGTAAGGTAATGAGCACCTGCAGGCACTGCTACGACTGGGGTGCCTACAACTCGTTTTATTTGAATAAGATCAGAGCGAAAATTTGCATCGGCACTAATCCTCGCATCGTCAAAGCAGCCCATAGGATCAGCAGCCGTTATTGTTTGGCCCCAAAGCGTTCTAAATTGTCCTATAACAAGAGGAAAAGTTGCGTTATTAACACCACCACCAACACAGTCATTACCCGCAGCCCCTGGTATAGAGATGAGATTGCTGCTACCAAAAGTACCTCCATAGTCACCAAAAAAATTTTGCTTAAGTAAATCATCACTTAATAAACTAATAGCAAAACGGCCATTTTCTTGTAATTCACCATAATTAGAGGTTTCTGTTGTGGTACTTTTCATTCCAACAAAAACACTTAATACACCAGCAAAAATGATTAAACCTATGGCTAGAGCTATGATCACTTCAACTAGGGTAAAACCTTGTTGGACTTTATTCATTGTAAAAATCATTCTATTTTTCATATTTTTTATGATCAACTCGTTGCTCAAATATTTACCCTGACTACATAATGCTAATTAAATAATATGGTTATATAACTTTTATATTATAAAAGCGGCAATTCTAACTTGACGACGTTTACTGTTACTTATGCCGCAAGCTCCACCTCCACCATCAACTGTTTCAGCTTTACTCTGCCAAGTGATAGTTATGGTCACAGCATTATTAGCTTCTGTAATACAACCTCTACCATCAGTTAAACCACCAACGTTGCTCCCGGCTAAAGTAACATCTGCACCTCGTAATGACTGCGTCCACTGGTAGATATCAGTAGCCATTAATTGAGCAGATGTACAGAAAGTTCCAGAGGTATTACATGCCGGAGCAGGAGCAGCCCCAGGATCATTCTCTCCATAAGTACCCGCATAAGCATTTAAATTAGCAGAGGCATTACTACGCATACGTTCAAGAATATCTTGAGCAAGGCTAGAAGCTAATGAACGTTGCATAGCGTCAAAACTACTTTGTTTAGCCGTAGCTTGCATGGCAACCGCACCTAAAATACCTGTTACCATAATGACCAAAGCGATCAACACTTCAATAAAAGTCATGCCTTGCTGTTTTTTTAAATGATTACTAATTCGCTTTATCATGACTATTTACCTTGGGTTATAGGCTTACTTTTTTGTTATTAAGCATAAGTTCAATACTGAACGATGAACTAACGATAAAAAAAGTAGAGTAGGGCTATCACTAAGCAAGCGTGCTACGAGCTTAAAAGATAAGTAAATTTTTAGGGGGGCATTGGTAGAAAAAATATTTTTTGCATTAACGCAATAGCTAACACAATAAGATAACAATAAACTATTTTTGAACATAAGAAAAGCAGGAGTCCATTTTGCTTTCGCTGCAGACTCTAAAAAAAAACTATATGTGTTAAAAATCACTCGTGTGAACTTCATTAACCCATACCTTTTCTTTATCCATAAAAATATCAGTAAGAATGTCCGTAAACTTGTCTCTGTATTCGAACGATGTATGCTTAGTTAATTATAATAAGACAATAGTAATATATTAAATATCACAACCCTAAACAACATTATAGGTAGCAAACTTCACTAACTTAAAACTGCATTTCCTGACTATATTTATTACCAAGCTTCTACAAGCTTCTATGTAAAAATGGACTGACGAAGCTCTCAACCAAGGCTCTCCTTGGTTAAAATATAGACACATTAAGATTAGCGCAATTCTATAGGTACTGCAAATACAATGTTTTCTTCACGACCGGGATATTCGGTAACTTCATGGCCACCAAAGCTTTTTAAAGCTTCAATAACTTGTTTCACTAAAATAGCTGGTGCAGACGCACCTGCGGTGACGCCAATTTTATCCACGTTATTAAGCCAAGATGTTTCGATATTATCAGCGGTATCAATAAGGTAAGAAGTTGTACCTATTTTCTCAGAAACCTCTCTTAAACGGTTAGAATTCGAACTATTTTTAGCGCCAACCACTAATAACAAATCAACTTGACTTGCGATGGCGCGCACTGCATCTTGGCGATTTTGAGTGGCATAGCATATATCATCTTTGCGAGGCCCTTCAATAAGTGGAAATTTTGCTTGCAGAGCATCAATCACATCAGACGTATCATCAACTGACAGTGTTGTTTGACTGCAAAAATAAAGTTTTTCAGGTTTTTTTACTTCCAGTTTTGAGGCATCATCGGCGGATTCAACCAAGTATATACCTGCCGATTCGCTATCATATTGTCCCATGGTGCCTTCAACTTCTGGATGCCCTGCATGGCCAATGAGCACACATTCAATATTTTTTCGACTTACACGAGCAACTTCCATGTGCACTTTAGTCACTAATGGGCAAGTGGCGTCAAATACTTTTAGAGCTCGTTTTTTAGCTTCGCTACGTACAGCTTTAGACACTCCGTGAGCACTAAAGATAACGGTACTATCATCAGGTACTTCATCAAGCTCTTCAACGAAAATGGCGCCACGACTTTTAAGTCCGTCAACTACAAACTTGTTATGCACCACTTCATGACGCACATAAATAGGTGCGCCAAATAAGTCTAAAGCGCGGTCAACAATGCTGATAGCTCTATCAACACCAGCACAAAAACCCCGAGGGTTAGCTAAAATAATTTCCATAGTTTTCTCAATACCATTTTCTAGTTATAAGCGACGAGTTGCGAAGTTACGTCAGTTCGCACTTACTACGATAAACCCATCACTTAAATTTACAATATTTCGACGACATCAATAACAAAAGTTACAGGTTGGCCGGCTAAAGGATGGTTAAAATCAATCGTTACTGAACTACCATTAACCTCTTTAATCATACCCGGTAGTTCACCGCCTGGTTGTGAAAAGGTGATGATATTACCAATTTTTGCCGGTACTTCTGCTGAAAATTTATCAATATCCATATAATGAATATTATCGGGATTCGATTCACCAAAAGCATCTACTGCTTCAAGAGTGAATTCCTTACTCACTCCAGCAGCCATACCCAATAACTGCGCTTCAAAAGCGGCAGAAATACTTTGATCACCCATGATGATTTTAGCAGGTTTATTATTGACTTTGGTACTGTCCGCTGCTGAGCCGTCACTAAGTTTCATGGTGATGTGTACTAAAATACTTGAATCTATTTGAATAGTTTTATCAGTGGTCATTTTAAATATCGCGGTTAAAACCGCTCCTACAATTTATCGTGTGGCTCTTGTTTATTTTCACTAGAGAAAGAGTCTAATATCATTAAGGCTGCACCAATGAAAATCATTGAATCGGCAACGTTAAAGGCTGGAAAGTGATTACCTGACCAATGAAAGTCTAAAAAATCAATCACATAACCAAATAATGCTCTATCAATCAAATTTCCCATTGCGCCACTTAACATTAACGCAAAAGCAACACTTAATAATACTTCTGATTTAGGTGTTTTAGCGAGCCAAACAATAAAGACAATACTAGCAATAGCGGCAATGGCAGTAAAAAACCACCGTTGCCAGCCACCTTGGTCGGCTAAAAAGCTAAAAGCAGCACCGAGGTTGTGTACATAAGTAATACTAAAAATAGGCAGTACACTTACCGATTCATATAGAGTAAATGAACCTGCAACCCACTGTTTAGTGACTTGATCGAGAGTTAAGCAAAGTAGTGTTAGCCAAAGCCAACGCAAACCTGAGTTATGGAAAGCTGTAAAAAGTTTATTCAATTTAAAACATTCTCTTTTTCTTAAATAATAATTAAAAAATAGCGATTATTCAAAGTCATTTACTGCAAGAACAAGAAGAAAGCACGGAGCCTATGGCTATAGGTGAGTACTTTCGACGCTGTTATTGTAGAAAAATGGCAAAGAATAACTGTTATTTAGGCATATTTTCGAAGCTCACCTTCACCATCTACGTTTGTAACACAGCGGCCACAAAGTTCAGGGTGAGTATCATCACTGCCAACATCTTCAGTGACATGCCAACAACGGTCACATTTAGTACCTGTCGCTGCTGAAACTGATAACCATAAACCTTCAACTTCCGTTGCATCAGCACCTTCTGGAACTTGGTTAACATCAGCAATCACCTCAACATTAGCTTTTGAAGTAATTAAGACAAAACGTAACTCTTCGTCTAGCTGTGTTAATTTCGCAGCTAAATCAGCAGTAGTAAATAAAGTGACTTGGGCTTCAAGCCCTTTACCTACTATTTTTTCTTTACGAGCAAGCTCTAATGCGCGGTTAACTTCACCACGTACTAATAGCAATTCGCTCCAGTATTCGTTACCTAACTTCGTCTCTTCTGGCATAGTGGCTAAACCATCAAACCACACGCCCGTGAAAACAAATTCATCACGCTCACCTGTCGCCGGGGTTGGTAGTGCTTGCCAAATTTCTTGGGCGGTGAAAGACAAAATAGGTGCCATCCAAGCCGTCATAGCTTCAGCAATTAAATACATGGCTGTTTGACAAGAGCGACGGGCATTTGAGTCCGCTTTTGCCGTGTATTGTCTGTCTTTAATAATATCTAAATAGAAGCCGCCTAACTCCGTTGTACAAAAATTCATTAATTTATGTACAACAACATGGAACTCATATTCATTGTAAGCATTAACGATTTCTTCTTGTAAACGTGCTGCTTTATCAACAACCCAGCGATCAAGCGCAACCATATCTTCAAAGGCAACTGAATGCTGTGCTGGTTCAAAACCATTTAAGTTAGATAATAAGAAACGTGAGGTATTTCGAATACGGCGATAAGCATCCGCTTGGCGTTTGAATATTTCATCACCGGCTGTGATTTCTTGCGTGTAATTTACCGAGGCTGTCCATAAGCGTAAAATATCAGCACCTAAGGTATTAGTGATTTCTTTTGGCGTGATGACATTACCTAATGACTTAGACATCTTGTGTCCGTTAGCATCAACAACAAAGCCGTGAGTAAGTACTTGCTTATATGGAGCTTTACCATTCATAGCGACAGAAGACATCATTGATGACATAAACCAACCACGATGTTGGTCTGAACCTTCAAGATATAAATCTGCAATGCCATCAAATTCTTCACGGGCATTAATGACTGAATAATGCGTTGTTCCCGAGTCAAACCATACATCTAAGGTATCAGGCACTTTAATGTATTCTTTGGCATCATCGCCAATAAGCTCGCTAGCCTCTAAATCAAACCATGCTTGAATACCTTTCTCTTCAACACGTTTTGCTACCAATTCAATTAATTCAATGCTACGTGGATGCAAGGCACCAGTATCTTGATGAATAAATAATGCCATTGGTACGCCCCACGTACGTTGGCGTGAAATACACCAATCAGGACGCCCCTCAACCATTGATTCTATACGGCGTTGACCCCAATCAGGGATCCACTGTGTTTTTTCAATTTCGTTAAGCGAATCTTGACGTAAACCTTTATTGTCCATGCTAATAAACCACTGTGGCGTTGCACGGAAAATTAATGGCGTTTTATGGCGCCAGCAATGCGGATAAGAATGCTCGAATGCATGATGATGTACTAATGTGCCATGCTCTTTTAACGTTTCAACAACATTAGCATTAGCTTTAAAAACATGCTGGCCAGCAAATAACTCAGTGTCTTCCAAATAAACACCGTTTGCACCCACTGGATTTGCTACTTCTAAGTCATACAACTTACCGACCACAAAATCTTCTACACCGTGACCTGGGGCAGTATGCACACAACCCGTGCCTGAATCCGTAGTAACATGTTCACCTAAAATAACCGGCACAGTAAAATCATAAAATGGGTGTTTAAGTTGAGCTAAGTCTAAATCGCACCCTTTACAAAAACCTAATGCATGGTATTTATCTATACCAAATCTGTCCATACATGAAGTCACTAAGTCAGAAGCTAAGATTAAACGCTCTTTCCCTTGCTCTGTTTCACATTGTACTAAGCTATATTCAACATCTGCATGAACTGAAACCGCGCGGTTAGCTGGTAGTGTCCAAGGCGTTGTTGTCCAGATAACAACAGAAACTGTACCTTCACCGGCATGCTTTTCTGGATGATTAAATTTATCGGCTATGCTTTGCTCTACAGCAGTAAATTTCACATCAATGGCAGGCGACTGTTTATCCTTGTACTCCACTTCAGCTTCAGCCAAAGAAGAACCACAGTCTGTACACCAATGTACTGGCTTGAAGCCTTGATGTAAGTGACCGTTTTGTGCAATTTTACCTAACGAACGAATAATATTCGCTTCCGTATCAAAGTCCATCGTACGATAAGGTTTTTCCCAGTCAGCAAAAATACCTAAACGTTTGAAATCGTCACGTTGAGCATCCACTTGCTTGGCGGCATATTCGCGACATTTTTCACGAAAAACACTAGCAGAAACTTTATGACCCGGCTTGCCCACTTTCTTTTCAACCATTAATTCAATCGGTAAGCCGTGGCAGTCCCAGCCCGGTACATAAGGCGAATTAAAATCAGACAATGTTTTTGATTTAATAATAATATCTTTTAAAATTTTATTTACTGCATGACCAAGGTGAATACTCCCATTGGCATAAGGAGGGCCATCATGCAAAATGAATGATTTTTTACCTTTTTTCGCTGCACGAATTTTTCCGTACAAATCTTTAGCAGCCCACTCTTTGAGCATATTAGGTTCACGGTTTGCCATGTTACCTTTCATCGCAAACGGCGTTGCAGGTAAGTTTAAGGTTTGTTTGTAATCACTCATTTAAATCATTATCCGTTTTGGGTTATTTACTTTTGTAGCAGGGAATTTATTCCCGATCTTTTCTGAAGAATTAGCGATTCAGGTTTTTAGTTCCAGACAAAACCTAAGTACCTACGTCCGTATAGGCATAAATCGCTCCTACATCATCTACATTAATGCTTGTTTCGCTTGTTCACTGTCTAACTTAATTTGCGCGGTTAAAGCCGCTAAGTTATCAAATTTCATCACTTGACGAAGTTTTTTCTTAATTATTACTTCAATACACTGACCATAAAGATCATCATCAAAGTTAAAAATATGGACCTCTAATTGCTGCCTAACACCGTTAACGGTTGGTCTCGCGCCGATATTAGCGACACCATTGAAGAGTCCACCATTTGTTTTCACCTTAACAGCAAAAACGCCATCTAAAGGGGAATTACGTCTTTTTAGTAAAACATTTGCGGTTGGAAAGCCTAATTGTCGGCCACGCTTATCTCCGTGAAACACCTTACCAATAATGGAATAAGGTCTACCGAGCATGTTTTCAACAGCTATTAACTGGTCTTGCTCTAATGCTGCTCTAATGGCGGTGCTGCTGACACGACAATTAGCCATTTTACAACTGGCAGTGTCGGTAACCTTAAAGCCAAAAGTTTTTCCTGCCTGAGACAGCATGGTAAAATTGCCCATGCGATTTTTACCAAAATGAAAATCATCACCAACAATTAAATGTTTAATGCCTAGTTTTTCAACCAATAAATGTTCAATAAATTGCTCAGCACTTTGGCTAGCAAACTTAAGGTTGAAATTAACACATATTAAGCGTTGCACCCCTAATTCAGCCAATAAGGCGTACTTATCACGTAAACGACAAAGTCTTGCTGGTGCTTTATCTGGCGCAAACAGTTCTTGCGGTTGTGGTTCAAACACTAAAACCGCAGCCACACAGTTAAGGGCCTTGGCTTTTGCCACTAATGCTGAAATAACTCGCTGGTGTCCCTTGTGAACACCATCAAAATTACCAATCGTTAATACACAGCCATGATCTTTTAGCTGAATGTTATGTATACCGCGAACTAACTGCATTACTTTCTACTTTGCCTTTTAACGACTAAAAACTGAACAGTTTTTGTTAACATATAAATAAAGGTCTGCACGCAAAACAATTGCTCACTAAGCAGAATATTATACAAACCACGAACTAACTGGCTACTTGTATCAAACGGAAAAACCTTTATATTGACTGTTTATAAAAATAAATCGCCGAATTATATATTAAAGAGCAATAATAATCAGTACTTCAGGCGTTTTATTTTTAGACTTTTACTTTAACTTTTTACTGTAAAGTCGCTAAAGCGAACTCCCAGTAAAAAGATCACTAAAAAGTAGCTGGCACAACCGGCACCAATACAAAAAGCCAATTGTAAAATTTGCTTAAAAAAGAGCATCGAAAGCCAAGCATCAAAATCAGGTGATAACTGATAAACCACCAAAGCCATCACGCTAGCAGCTAACATTAACTTGCCAATAAACACTTTAGTATGGCTAGATAAATGATAAATTTGAGCTTGCTTCAAACCTCGATATAGCAACCAAGCATTTAAGGTTGCCGACAACGTGGTGGCGATAGCCAAACCAACATAACCAAAAAATGGCGCTAGCATTAAATTAAATGCCATATTAGCCACCATCGCTTTAATGCCAATTTTAACAGGTGTTTTAGTGTCTTGTCTGGCGTAATATCCCGGAGCCAACACCTTGATAAACATAAAACTTAATAAGCCAGACAGATAAGCAAACAGTGCCATTGATACTTGTATTACATCAGTTTGGCTAAATTCTCCCCGCATAAACAGCACCATAATAATGGGCTGTGCTAAAACCATTAACCCAGCTAGCGCAGGCCAACCAAACAAGCTAATAACTTTAATACCCCAGTCTAACGTGGCGGTGAATTGCTTAGGATCATTTTTACTATGTAGCTTTGCCAAACTAGGTAACACTACCGTGGCAATGCCAATGCCAAACAACCCTAACGGAAATTCTAATAATCTGTCGGCGTAATAAAGCCAACTAATAGATCCTGTGATCAAAAAACTGGCAATTAAGGTATCAAGTAATAAATTTATTTGAGTAACAGACACACCAAATAAGGCCGGTATAATCAATTTTCGAATTTTAATTACGCCATTACTGTGCCATGACCAGCAAGGTTTGACGAGTACCCCAGCTTTATACAAAAAAGGCATTTGGAAAAGAAACTGAACCAAACCACCTAAAAACACGCCCCATGCCAATGCATGAGCGGGACTTTGTGTATAATCAGCACCATAAATAGCCATCAAAATAATAGCAATATTCAATAGTACCGGCGTAAATGCTGCAACCGCAAACCGCCCCATGGTATTGAGTACTGCTCCTGCGAGGGCGGTAAAACTAATGAACCATAAATAAGGAAAAGTAATTTTTAGTAAATCTGCAGCCAATTCAAATTTTTCACCGCCGACACTATCCGAGCCATTATTTAGCCAGTCAACAAACCAACCACCACCAAATAAAATGACAAAAAGCGGCGATGCCAACATACCAAACAAGGTGACTAAGGTAATAATAACCCCTAGAGTACCTGACACTTGTGCGATTAAACGTCTCGTCTCTTTAAGGGAGTCTTCAAGAGTAACGTCTTGATTACTTAGCTGATTATTTTTCTTATTATCATATTGATTTTGCGCATTAACTTCATCTTTGGTGTGATATTCGCTTAGTACTGGCACGAAAGCTTGTGCAAAAGCGCCTTCAGCAAATAACCGTCTAAAAAAATTAGGGATCTTATTGGCAAAAAGAAAGACATCAGCCATTGCCCCTGCCCCCATGACATTGGCAATAACAACATCACGAACTAACCCTAACACCCGAGAAATCAAGGTCATTATGCTAACGATGAGTCCTGATTTAATTAACTTTCTACTCAAAAAAATACCCTTATGATGCTTAGCGTGAATAAATTCCCGCTCAGTGGTTATATTAGAACGATCACTCGTCACAAAAAAATAGCTCAAAAAATAATTACTATTATGTGATGATTTTACCTATTTAAACAATGTATACTTACGCCGTTCACAACATACTTGGTTAACAACATAGTTAGTTATACCAGCAGTATTCTTTTTAATTGTCGTTAAGAACTCTTTGTTGAAGAATCAGTAGTAGACATTTTACTTAATTGACAATTAAAACATTTGACAAACAGCTAAAAAACAGGCATATTTCGTCGCCTTAAATTTAAGCTTATATATCACATACTTTAGGAGTTCACCTTGGCTAACTCAAAGCAAGCTAAGAAGCGCGCAGTACAATCTGAAAAGCGCCGTCAAAACAATGCAAGTCGTCGCTCAATGATGCGTACTTTGGTTAAAAAAGTAATCGCAGCTATTGAAGCCGGTGACAAAGAAGTAGCAACAAAAGAATTAGCTGCTGCTACACCAATTTTAGATCGTTACGCAACTAAAGGTCTTATTCATAAAAACAAAGCAGCTCGTAGCAAGAGCCGTTTAAATGCTGCTATTAAAGCACTTTAAGTTTTTTTGAAAAATAATTTTATCTATTAGGTTTTACCCAATAGATAATGTAAAAACCGACTTATGTCGGTTTTTTTATGTCTGATATTCACACCCCAACGTGAGTTTACAGTCAGCTAATACTTTTCTTTACCGCTGCTATTGCACTTGTTTATAAAATTTTTTAGTCTCTTAGGCAATTCAATTATTGGAATGCTATATGACTATGCAAAATTCAAAAAAATTAACAAAAATCACGCTAGCGATTTTATTCGCCACCACTGCATTAACAGCATGCAACAATGAAAAACAACTAACAAACAACCAAACACCTCCCGTAGCCAGTGAAGCTACAACAAACATAACACCAAGTTCACCTGCACTTATTCCTGAGTTTCAAAATCGCTTAAATATTTATAAAGAAGTCACCCTTTCGGCTGATTTAAGCCATTTATCTGCTAATCAAAAACAGGTGTTGTCGCTATTAATTGATGCCTCAAAAATTATGGATGATCTTTTTTGGCAGCAAGCTTTTTCTCAAGACAAACAAACGTTTCTATCGTCAATAAAAAATGCGCAAGTACGCCGTTTCGCTGAAATTAATTATGGTCCTTGGGATAGATTAAATGGCGATAAAGTCTTTTTAACACACAATAAGACTAAAGCTCATGGCGCAGAATTTTACCCGGAAGACATGACTAAAACTGAGTTTGAACAAACAGATTTAGCAGAAAAGGACGGTTTGTATTCAATCATTAGCCGCGACACTGAAGGAAAACTAATGACGATTGCTTACTCTGAAATGTACAGTGACGAAATCAATCGCGCTGCCGCTATTTTAGAAAAAGCCGCTACTTTTGCCGATGACAAAGAATTTGCCAATTACTTACTTATGCGCGCTAACGCATTACGCACAGATAAATACCAAGCGTCAGACTTTGCTTGGATGGAGATGAAAAACAACCCTATTGATGTGGTAATTGGCCCGATAGAAAACTATGAAGATCAACTATACGGGTACCGAGCCGCTTTTGAAGCTTATGTATTAATTAAAGATTTATCATGGAGCGAAAAGCTCGCCAAGTATGCACAATACCTACCTGAGCTACAAAAAGAGTTACCGGTACCGAAAAAATACAAAGCAGAAGTACCAGGCTCTGATGCCGATTTAAATGCTTACGATGTAATTTATTACGGTGGTCATTCAAATGCCGGCAGCAAAACCATTGCCATTAACTTGCCTAATGATGAACAAGTGCAATTAGAAAAAGGTACTCGCCGCCTGCAACTTAAAAATGCCATGCGCGCTAAGTTCGACACTATCATGCTACCTATCACTGAAACATTAATTGTTCCTGAACAGCGTAAAAACGTTACTTTTACCGGCTTCTTTGCAAACACTATGTTTCATGAAGTGGCTCATGGTTTGGGTATCAAAAATACCTTAAATAACAAAGGCACAGTACGCCAATCACTCAAAGAGCACGCCAGTGCGCTAGAAGAAGGCAAAGCGGATATTTTAGGCTTATACATGGTACGCCAATTACTTGAAAAAGGGGCAATAGCCGAAGGCAAGCTAGCAGAGTATTACACTACCTTTATGGCCGGCATATTCCGCTCTGTACGCTTTGGAGCTAGCTCGGCACATGGTAAAGCCAATATGGTTCGCTTCAATTATTTCCAAGAAAAAGGCGCCTTTAGTCGTAATAAACAAGGCTTATACCGCGTAAATATGGACAAAATGACTGCCGCTATTGATTCACTGTCTGAGCTAATTTTAACATTACAAGGTAATGGTGATTATCAAGGTGTTGATAATTTAGTGGCTAGCAAAGGTGTGATTAGTGAAACCTTAACGGCTGATTTAGCGCGCTTAGAAGCGGCTAACATCCCTGTTGACATTGTTTTCAAGCAAGGTAAAAAAGTATTAGGATTATAAAAAGTATCGTTCACCCTAAGCGAGAAGAAACTGAAGGTGAGCGATTTTTATTGCACAGCATTGAATCAAACTAAACCTTTGAAAATTAACCAAAAAAAGTACCACGCTATAGTATTTGTATAAACCTTTCGGCCTATCACAAATTTCAACAGAGACTGGCGTAAAACAGTCAACGAAACCGTCATTTATGATGAAATTTGCTCCATCAAAGATTGAAGATTAAAGCAGCTTATTCGCCTTCAATAAATATTGGGCATGGCAATAAAACCAAGCAGCTCAGTGAAGTCTATTGCAAGAATTAACCGTGCTCCACAATCTAATAATTCAATTCGAAACTGAATAATGAACATAATTGAAATCTATTGAAAAACCATAAACTTTACTTCATAGTATTTGAACTTTAAAATGAGATAGGAAAACTTAATGAACAACTTTGATTTTATCATTATTGGCGGCGGCTCCGCTGGCTGTGTTTTAGCTGATAAATTATCAGCCTGTGGCAATTATCAAATTTGTTTATTAGAAGCAGGACCTAAAGATACACACTGGAGCATTCACATGCCTATCGGTGTTAGTGAATTGATGAAGAATAAAGTGCTTAATTGGCAGTTTAACTCTGCGCCTGAAGTCACACAAAACAATAGAAAAATATTTAATCCGCGCGGTAGAACATTAGGCGGCAGTAGCTCTATTAATGCCATGCTATATGTGCGCGGACAAAAAGAAGATTATGATCATTGGGCCGCGCTTGGCAATGAGGGCTGGTCATTTGATGAGGTGCTACCTTATTTTAAAAGCACTCAACACCAAGAACGTGGTGAAGATGAATTTCACGGTATAGACGGCTCGCTAAATGTTGCTGATTCAAGTTCAAAGCCACCCATTCATGACAGTTTCATCTCCTCAGCTCAACAGGCTGGCTTTCCATTTAATAAAGATTTTAATGGCGAAAACCAAGAAGGTGTTGGCTATTATCAAGTGACTCAAATAAACGGGCAACGCTGTAGTGCTGCTAAAGCCTTTTTAACCCCTAATTTACACCGCTCAAATTTAACGGTAATTACTGACGCACAAGTTCAAAAGCTACTGATTGATGAAAACAAAGTAGCCACAGGCGTTTGCTATAAAGTTAAGGGTCATAATCACAATATTTTTGCTAAAAAAGAAGTTTTATTAAGCGCTGGTGCTTTCAATTCGCCACAGTTAATGATGCTGTCAGGCATAGGTCCAAAAGACGAATTAGCCAAACATAATATTGATTTAGTGCATGAACTAGCGGGTGTTGGTCAAAATTTACAAGATCACCCTGACACTGTCGTTGTAACTCACCATAAGCGTGATGATTTATTAGCAATTCGCCCCAAAGCTATGTGGTGGTTATTCAAACAAGCATTACAGTATTTCAAGCAAAAACGCAGCGGTATTTTGACCTCTGTGGTAGCAGAATCAGGTGGCTTTATTAAATCAAGACCTGATTTATCAAGACCCGACTTACAGCTTCATTTTATTCCTGCCGCTTTTGATGATCATGGTCGAGATATGAAAATGCTGCTTAACTATGGCATTTCAATGCACACTTGTTTATTACGCCCTAAAAGTCGCGGTAGTGTTACTTTATATGGCAACAAAGCAAGCCAACACCCCAAAGTAACGTTGAATATGCTTGCCCATGAAGATGATCAAAAAGATATGGTTCAAGCCGTCAAAATTGCCCGTTCAATTTTATCGCAACCACCACTTAGTGAAAATAATGGTAAAGAAATATTCCCAGGGGATAACACACAAAGTGATGCAGAAATTTTAGAATTTGTGAAAAACAAAGCCAATACTATCTACCACCCAGTAGGCACTTGTAAAATGGGTAATGATGACATGGCGGTTGTTGATAACAATTTAAAAGTACACGGCATTCAACAATTACGAGTGATAGACGCGTCAATTATGCCAACGTTAATTAGTGGTAACACTAACGCACCTACAATAATGATTGCCGCCAAAGTTGCCGATAAAATTTTATCTCAATACGCTTAAGTCTACGTTATTATTAATAAAGCAAACCTACAATTGAGCCAAGCTATATAATTTATACTTATATTGCTTGCGCTGCTCCAATGCTTTTCAGCATATCATTAAAAGTACCCTTTGCTGGAAGATAAAACTAACTTACAGGGTCATATAAGAAACCCCCTTTCTGTTAGGTATTTAATGAAAATTTCAGCATTACGTAAAAAAGTACAATTTATTATTATCATTAGCGTGATGACGACATTTAGCGCTATTTCAGCCGATTACCCAACAGCACCCGCTTGGCAATTAACCACTCAAGCAGGGGGTAAAATTTCACTGAACGATTATCAGGGTAAACCTGTCATTCTGCATTTTTGGGCGACTTGGTGCCCGTACTGTAAAAAGCTTCAACCGAAATTAGTTGAGCTTGAAAAGAAATATAAAGATTCAGGCATTGAAATTGTCGCAATTAGCTTTAATGAAGATGAAGGAGCAATGCCACAAGATGTAATAAAAGCTAGGGGTTATGATTTTATTACCGCGGTTAACGGTGAGCCTGTAGTTAAATTATATGGCGTTAGAGGTACACCGACGACTTTTTTTATTAACCGTCAAGGCCAAGCTATTTATAAATCTACCAGCTCAGATATTAGTAATCCAAAATTAGAGTTAGCCGTGCAAGAGATCATTAAGCTTTGATTTCACTGATTTTAAAGCAAAAAAAAGGGAAGCACATTGCTTCCCTCTCACTACTTAAAAAATAACTTCAAAGCTACTTCAAAAATCACTTCAAAAGCTATTTCAAAGTTATATCACGGCGTTAGAAGACTAAAAAATAAAGTTTTCACTCTCAAGTTCCATCATTGATTCAGCGCCGTTTTCAACACAAGCCGCATGTCCACTGGCTCTTGGTAAAATACGTTGAAAATAGAAGCGTGCTGTTTTAATTTTAGCTTGATAAAACGCTTTATCCTCGTCACCAGCCGCTAATTTATCTTGAGCCACTTTCACCATTTTAGCCCAGAAATAAGCTAGCGTTAAATAACCTGAATACATTAAGTAGTCTACTGATGCTGCGCCAATCTCATCAGGATTTTGCATGGCTTTTAAACCTACAGCTTCAGTCATTTTCTGCCAATCACCACCAAAAGTCATGATAGGTTGAATGAACTCTTGCATAGCTTCATTACCGGCATTTTCAACACAAAATGCCGTTACTTCTGCACCAAATGGTTTCAATATAGCGCCTTTAGAGCCTAAAATTTTACGTGCTAATAAATCAAGCGCTTGAATACCCGTGGTGCCTTCGTATAAACAACTAATTTTTGTATCGCGCATTAGCTGTTCCATGCCCCACTCTTTAATAAAGCCGTGGCCACCAAATACTTGTATACCATGGCTAGTACACTCTAAACCTAACTCGGTTAAAAACGCTTTAGCAATAGGCGTTAATAAAGCCATTTTGGTTTCTGCTTCCGCTTTTTCAGCTTCGTCTTTACTCGCATGAGCAATATCAACTAACTGAGCTAAATAGCCAATTAATGCACGACCACCTTCAGCAATAGATTTTTGTGTTAACAACATACGACGTACATCAGGATGTACGATAATAGCATCAGCAGGTCCATCTGGGTTTTTAACACCTGATAATGAGCGCATTTGTAATCTGTCTTGCGCGTAAGCTAATGCACCTTGAAAAGAAGCATCGGCTGCGGCAACACCTTCTGAAGCCACACCTAATCGAGCAGCATTCATAAAGGTAAACATGCAGTTTAAACCACGATTTACTTCACCAATTAAATAACCTTTAGCGCCATCAAAGTTAATAACACACGTTGCATTAGCATTGATACCCATTTTATGTTCGATTGAGCCACAAGACACAGCGTTTCTATCAGCAACGTCACCCGCTTCAGTAACATTAAATTTAGGCACAATAAATAATGAAATACCACGACTTCCTTCAGGAGAGCCTGGGATTCTCGCAATAACAATATGGACAATATTGTCAGATAAATCGTGTTCACCGGCAGAAATAAAGATTTTCGTACCGCTAATAGCATAACTGCCATCATCATTTAGTTCAGCTTTAGTACGTAACATACCTAAATCTGTACCACAATGAGGTTCAGTTAAACACATGGTACCTGTCCATGTTCCTTCAACTAATTTAGGCATAAAGGTATTTTTTTGCACATCGCTACCATGCGCTTCAATTGTCGCTAAGGCACCGTGACTTAAGCCAGGGTACATAGCAAAGCTATGGTTGGCACCCGAAAAGAATTCATTCATTGCAGTGTTTAAAGAATGCGGTAAACCTTGGCCACCAAACTCAACACTTTGTGCCAACGTTGGCCAACCACCTTCCACATATTGTTGATAAGCATCTTTAAAGCCATCAGGCGTTGTTACTTCACCGTCCGTCCAAGTACACCCTTGCTCATCACCGCTTTGGTTTATTGGGGCAATCACTTGCTCAGTAAATTTTGCTGCTTCACTGATAATAGCATCAACCATATCAAGGCTAGCATCTTCATAGCCTAGTTTTTGGTAATGGCTCTCGCAATCTAGCAACTCTTGCATTACAAATTTCATATCTCGAACTGGCGCTTTATACTCTGGCATAGGGTTTCTCCAATATTTATTTCAGCGGCTTCACTATAATAACGAGCCTACTGGTCAGTGGTCAGACTTTCAAACAGGTGTTTGATTTAATCATGTTCTTGGCTTTTTATCAAAGAAAAGTTTAATAGATAAATACAATTATGCGATTTTACTTGCCAATAAAAGCAAAAAACCATTCGCAATGGAATGGTTTTAAAGTAAAAAATAGTTTAGATAAAAAACCTACATAGTTTCTAAATAAGCAAATACCGTGCTAAAAGCTTGTTCTTGATATTGTTTCAAGCCTGTATCACGAAAATCTATATCAATTTGACTCTTTGATAACTCTTTTTTAATAAAACTACCGGCAAGAATTTCAACGTGAAGATCTTGTATCAGCTGAATAGCCGCTTCAACCTTAAAACCAATTGGACCACCAGCAAATTTACCTTTTAAGGCACGGCCTTTAATAAGCACATGAGTTACTTGATAATCTTCCATTAATTTAGCAAAAGTGAATTGAAAATTTTGTACTTGCTCTGCATCACCTGCATTATCTAAACTAATTTTTTGAACTCGAGTATGAGGAATGTCATACAAATTATTCTCTTTCGACATAATACAAATAATTGCATCATTGCCCTTTATTTCAACGCCACATGCTTTCATGGAAAATCTCTTTAATATCATATTCAATAGTTAATTATACCCAATTGTATAAAACAAAGTAGTCACAAAAACAAATTATTCACAAACATAATTGAACAGCCACTTTTATCTAACACGACCAAGGCACTAAGATTCAAAATATTTTTGTTTCATAATCATCCAGCAAATACCACACTAATAAGTGTAAAGTGTCGCTATCAATACATTAAAGCATGCGAAGGTATGCGCATTTTAAAGATTTTGACTAAAAGTAATAACAACATAGCGGTAAGTTTTAGTTGCAGTTAAAATAAAAAATTGCTTATATAACGTTCACATTAGTATGTTCATTCTAAAATACATTTAATCATGGAGTTGATAAATGAAAAGCGGTCAAGAGATAAAAATATTAATAGTTGATGACGTTGCAGAAAATATTCAAGTCGCTATGAACATATTAAAGGAAGAAAGCTATACATTCTCTTTTGCTAATGATGGTGAAGAAGCATTATCATTAATTAATCATCATAGTTTTGATCTTATCTTACTTGATATTATGATGCCAAAACTTAACGGTTATGATGTTTGCAAACAACTAAAATCAAACCCCACATCCCGTGATATTCCGGTAATTTTTCTTACCGCTAAAAACGATGTTGATGCCATTGCAAAAGGGTTTGATGTCGGAGGTATTGATTATATTGTCAAGCCCTTTCACGCTGGTGAATTACTTGCTCGAACTAAAACACACTTAGAGCTTTATCATGCTAAACGGTTACTGGCTCAAAAAAATATAGAATTAGCTTTGAAAGTAGAACATCAAGGAGAGCGTCTGCTAAAAGAAGTTGAAGAAAATCAACGGGAAATGATATATGTACTCATGGAGGTTATGGAATCAACCTCAGATGAAACGGGCAAACATATTAAACGTGTTGCTGAAAGTTCTCGATTACTCGCTCATTATACCGATTATTTATCTGAGGAGGATGAAGCTGTTATTTTTCATGCCGCTCCCATGCACGACATTGGCAAAATAGCGATACCTAAAGAAATATTGCATAAACCAGGAAAATTAACACCTGAAGAATTTAGCATCATGCAAACACATGCACAAAAAGGTAAAGACTTTCTAAAAAACTCCAAACGTAAATTATTAACCGCAGCCGCTATTATCGCGCATGAACACCATGAAAAATGGGATGGCACCGGCTACCCTAGAGGCCTAAAAGGCGATGAAATTCATATTTTTGGCCGAATTGTCGCCCTTGCTGATGTATTTGATGCCTTAACGCATAAGCGACAATACAAACAAGCTTGGCAAGTTGATGAAGCGGTAAATTACATAAAATCACTGAGTGGTATTCAGTTTGATCCTCAACTGGTCGATATTTTTATTGAACATTTATCAGAGTTTGTTGCTATTTTAGAAGAATAAAAATGAAAGCATTCCTTTATCAGACCACTATCTGGCTACTCTTTTTTTTACTTTTTCAAATCAATAGCGCTGTTTCTCAAACCGCTAAACAAAAATCCATATCACTCACCCCCACCGAACAACGTTGGCTTGATAATCACCCTATTATAAAAGTTGCTGGAGGAAGTGAATGGGCTCCTATAGACTTTGTAGGTAAAGATGGCAAGCACCAAGGTTTTTCTCATGATTACTTAGCAATGATCGGCAAAAAAACGGGATTAATATTTACTTATGAAACAGCACCATGGACCAAAGCCTACCATAGCGTTTTAACTAAAAAAAACATTTTACTTCCTGCCCTTTATCAATCACCAGAACGAGATGCTTTTTTACTCTTTAGTCACCAATACCACCGCTCTCTTGACTATTTCTTTACCCGGAATGATGTTTTTTTTGATGCCCTAACCCCTTTAAAAAACAAAAAACTCGCCTTAGTTAAAGACTACGTCATTGAGCCCATAATCAGAAAAACTTATCCTGATTTACAGATTATACCGACAGAGTCATTAGAGAGTGCCATAACAATGGTACTTGAAAACAAGGCAGATCTCATTTATGACTCATACGCCACAATTCAATATGCTTTGAAAAAAAGAGCCATCACTAATTTTATTCCTTATAAAATTATTGAACATGCCAAAACATACCCACTTAAAATGGCGACAACAAAAGAAAACCCTGAGCTAATATCAATAATAAACAAAGGCATGGCCGCCATTAGCATTAACGATAAAGAAAAACTATTGAAGAAATGGGGGATTTCATCGGCGCTAATATCACCACAAAAAACCTTAACATCAGCGTTAAGTTTAACCTCAGAACAGCGCGCTTGGATAAACTCACATCCCGTAATTAACGTTGCTGCAGATACGTCATGGTTTCCTTTTGATTTTGTTGATAACCAAGGAAATCATGATGGTTTATCACAAGATATATTGGAATATATTGCCAAAAAAACCGGCTTACACTTTGAACTAATCCCAAGCGTTTGGCGTAACTCTTTATATAAAGTGACCACTAACCAGCTTGATCTATTGCCTGCAATTCATAAAACACCTGCCAGAGAGCGAGAATTAGTTTTCTCGCAAGCCTATTATCATCCTGCCATTTATTTTTTCACTCGCGCTACCTCGCAATTATTGCCGAGCAGTGATATATCTGAAAGTAAAATCGCTTTAGTAAGAGAATATGCAAGCTCACAAGCTATTACTCAAAAATATCCGTTGATGAAAGTTATTTATACCGACACTATTGCGCAAGCGACTCAATTATTAATGCAGCAAAAAGTTGATTTAATTGCTGGCGCTCAGTCAGTTATTAACTATGCCATGATCAATAATAATGTCACTAACATCAGCAAGCTAAAACCTACGGTTAACGCTTCAGTAAAAGGCTTACACCTTGCCGTTCGTAAAGACTACCAAGCTCTTATCCCCATCATTAATCTCGCGTTAGATTCCATGAGTGAGTTTACTAAGGAGCAATTACATCGAAAATGGTCGGGTGAAACCACAGCCGATAATCGACAAAAGTTAGCACTTACGGCTAGCGAAGCAGCGTGGCTGTCAAAGCATAAGCAATTTAACATTGTGGTAGATCCTAATTGGGCTCCTTATGAATCGATTGACAGTAATGGTCAGCATATTGGTATTGTGCCTGAAATTATGAACATCATAAGCAGGCAATTAAATATTGATTTTAAAATAATAAAAACAAAAAATTGGCAGGAAAGCACCCAAAAATTCAATAATAAAACTGCCGATATTATCTCAGCATCAATTGAATATGCTCATTTAAATAACAAAATATTTACCCAAGAATACCTTTCTAGCCCTTTTGTCATCGCGATGCGTGATAATAATCAATACATTGAGAATGTATCACGCATTATCGGTAAAAAAATCACCCTTGTTGAAGGTTACGCCAGTACTGAGCAACTAATAAAACAATATCCACAACAAAAATTTGAAATAGTTGCCACCATATCACAGGGTTTAGAAGACCTATACACAGGAAGAACCGATGTCCTTATCGGTATTTTAAAACAGATTAACTATCACATTATTGAAAATGGTTATGATAATTTACGCGTAGTTGGTAAAACCGTTCATAAAATTAAATTAGGCTTTGCGGTTCAACCCGAACTAGCGCCTTTAGCCACTATATTGAATAAAGCCATTCGACATATCCCGACAAAACAAAAACAAGAAATTTTAAACCGCTGGGGTAAAAGCAACTTTTTAGTTAAAACTGATTATCAAATTGTGGCTATTATTAGTATTAGTGCTTTATTAATATTTTTAATTTTTATTTATTGGAATCAAAAACTTCAAAAAGCTGTTGAGTTACGTTCAGAAAGCGAACAAAACCTGATGGTTGTTATTGCTAACACGCCTATTATCATTTTTGTCAGCGAAAAATCTTCATCAAAACTACTGATGGCTAACCCTACCGCAATACAAACTTTAGCCATCAATAAGCAAAGCATTGCTGAGATTAACGCCACTGATTTTTATTTATGGCAACAAGACAAGCAAATTATTGGTAACGTAATCGCTAAATTTAAGGCAACTGATCAGCTATCAAACGAGCAAATAAAATTACAAAGCCTCAATGGTGAAGTCATTGAAGGGCTACTGTCAGTATCTGCCATTAAATTTCACCGAAAACAAGCTTACCTAAACATTGTCGTCAATTTAAATAATCGTATAGAAATGGAACAGCAACTCAAAGCCGCAAAAGAGTTTGCTGAACAGGCAAATAGCGCAAAATCTGAATTTTTAGCCAATATGAGTCATGAAATTAGAACACCAATGAATGCCATCATTGGTTTTACTGAGCTACTTTATGAGCAAATACAAGACGATAAACTCAAAACATTTGTTGCCACCATTAAATCAGCGGGTAGCTCATTATTATTGCTCATTAATGACATTTTAGATTTATCTAAAATTGAATCAGGAAATATCAGTATTAACAAAAAAATCATTGATATTCATAGTTTATTTGAAGAAATTGGCAATGTTTTCATGATAAGTATACGCAATAAAAACTTAACCTTAATTTTAGATATTGACCCACAAATCCCCAGCGCTTTAAATTTAGACGCCGCACGCATTCGACAAGTACTATTCAACTTAGTGGGTAATGCCGTAAAATTTACCGACCAAGGCGTTATTAGGCTGAAAGCGGTTGCTGAAAATGAAAATACAATTCATAGCTCAGTTGACTTACGTATTGATATTATTGATAGCGGCATCGGCATTCCTGAAAGTGAAATAGAGAATATATTTGAAAACTTTCAACAACAAGAAGGGCAAAGTATTCGCAAATATGGCGGGACGGGTTTGGGATTAACAATAAGTAAACGCTTAACTGAACTCATGAATGGCACCTTAACCGCGACCAGTAAAGTTAAACAAGGCTCATGTTTCTCTCTGGTTTTAAAGTCTATTGAAGTCGCGAGTATTGCTGCTGAACACACAAAAACGCCTATTTCCCCATTACATTCAAAAGTGACTTTCCCAAATTGCCGAATTTTAATTGTTGATGACATTAAAAATAATCGTGATTTATTACAAGAGATTTTCATTAATTTGGATATAACATGTAAGTCGGCAGTTAACGGTGAAGAGGCTGTGAATTACGCCTTAAACGAAAGTTTTGATCTAATTCTAATGGATATCCGCATGCCTAAAATGGACGGATATCAAGCCGCAAAACTGATCAAACAAGCATGCCCTAAACTACCTATCGTGGCATTGACCGCTTCAGTCATGAGAGATGATTATGAGCTGCAACGCAAAGACAACTTTAATGGTTATTTAAGAAAACCAGTATTAAAAAAGGAATTGCTCAACGAGCTACAGCAGCACCTGCCTTTTAAAATAACTAAAGAAGAGCTTATCCCCAACGAAAATACTAAAAATAATGACAATAAACTTTTCAGTATTGCTGAAGTGGCAAAGCACTTAAAAGCTGAATACTTACCCCTTTGCCAAAAACTACAACAGAGTAACAATCTTACTGATATTACTTTATTCGCAACTCAGTTAGCTAAGCTATCAAATGAATATAATGATGATAATTTGCAGCGTTTTGCCAACACATTAAGCAAAGCGACCGAGTCATTTGACATCAAAGTGATCAAGCAATCATTGATTCATTTCATTGAAGCCGTTGAAAAAATAAATTCATGATCCTTTGTGTAGGCGATATAAGCATAAAGCGATATTAAGCAACTAATGAAAGCAAAATCATTATCGATAATTTATGTTATTATTGACAGTAAAAAACGAGCCAAAAAAACCAAAAAACATGAAAACAAATAAAAAAACATGCCTTGTCACAGGCGGTAGTTCAGGCATAGGTTTAAGCATAGTAAAACTGTTTTTAGACAATAATTATCACGTGTTTAATGTCGATATATCGCCTTCATCCTTCGGTGAATTTTGCCGATGCGATATTAGCAATGTAGAGCAAGTTACTGATGTTATTAATGGCATCAGCCAAAAGCACATTATTGATGTTTTAGTATCCAACGCTGGCATTCATTTTTCTGCCAATATAGAAAACACCAGTGAAGCCGACTTAGACAAGGTCTTTAATATCAATGTTAAAGGCGCTTATGCGGCGATAAAAGCGGTATTGCCCAACATGAAAGCTAATAATAATGGCGCTATTATTGTCATGTCTTCCGATCAAGCCCTAGTTGCTAAACACAACTCCTTTGCTTATAACTTAAGTAAAGCCGCTTTAGCCTCCATGGCAAAAACCACCGCTGTAGATTATGCTGCTTTTAATATTCGCGCTAATGCCGTTTGCCCTGGCACTATCGAAACTCCGCTTTATCATCAAGCCATTGATAATTACTGTCAAAAATCAGGTGCTAACCAAGCAGAAGTTCATCAAGAAGAAGCGAGCTTACAACCACTGAATCGTTTAGGTCAGCCAGAAGAAGTTGCTGAACTAGTGCTATTTTTAGCCTCTGATAAAGCTAAATTTATCACCGGCAGTTTACAGGTTATTGATGGTGGTTACACTGCGCAATAGTACAGTCCAATAATACTGCGCAATAAAGTAGCGAGTAGCATTACAAGTGGCAAATACCGAGTAGCGAGTATGAAAATTATCGACCCACACCTGCACTTATTCAATATAGAGCAAGGTGATTATTATTGGTTAAAAGCTGAAAACGCTCCTTTTTGGCCTGACAAGCAGCTGATCAACCAAACCTTTCAAGAAAGCAATTTAACAGTTTCTAAACCGTTAGAATTAGCTGGCTTTGTTCATATTGAAGCAGGGTTTGATAATCACCAGCCTTGGCGCGAACTTGCTGCGTTAGAGCAATCATGCAATAAACCTTTTCGAGCCATCGCGACTATTGATTTAACAACGTCAAGCCAAAATTTTAACGCTGTCATAGAAGAATTAGCCAAGCTTCCCTCATTCGTTGGTGTTCGCCACCTATTAGATGAACAAGCATTGCCTTTGTTAACCAATCAACAAGTGCTTGATAATATAACAACACTCAATGAAAACGGTTTGATATTTGAAGTGCAACTTGCCTTGATTGAACATATTACAGTCAATAGTTTATGTGATGTTATTGCTGATAATCCTGAGATAAGTTTCATTATAAATCACGCGGGCTTCCCCCCCGCTGATAGACACACTATTGAATGGCAGCGCTGGCAAAGCAATTTAGAAAAATTATCTCTTTTCCCCCATGTGGCGATTAAATGCTCGGGTTGGGAAATGACTGACAGAAACTACCAATCAGCTTGGCTTAATGAAAACCTAACCTTGATCTTCGATATTTTTGGCGCAAAAAAAATGATGTTAGCCAGTAACTTTCCCTTATGTTTATTTAGCCACAACAGCTATCAAGATTATTGGCAAGCCATTATCAATAGTGATTTTTTCCAAACATTAAGCAAGCAAGAAAAAAGCGCCCTGTGTTATGACAATGCGCTTCGTTGGTATGGCGTTAATCTATAACCATTAACAACCTATAGTCATGGCTATATAGCTATTTGATTGTGACATGCGGTGAGCGTTTCACCACTTCATCATTTAGCTCAATACCGATACCCGGCTCTTCAGTGACTTGAAAGAAACCATCAACGGGCTGAGGATCTTGCAAACATAATTCACGATTCCACTCTTTGATGGCATAAGTATGATGTTCATGAATCAAAAAGTTAGGAATAGCCGTTTCTAAATGTAACGACGCGGCAGTTGCCACTGGGCCACCACAAACGTGGGCTTGAATACGAATATCGTAAACATCGGCATAATCGCACACTTTTTTAGCTTCGGTAAAACCGCCGCATAAACCAACATCAGGTTGTAGCACATCAATACTTTGATCTTCAAAATAAGGACGAACATCCCAACGATGATACAAACGCTCACCACCAGCAATAGGCACATTAACCCTATCAGCTACTTTTTTATGCACGGCAGGGTTTAGGTAATTCACTGGCTCCTCGTACATCATACAGCCTACTTCTTCAACAATAGCGCCCATTTGTATGGCCGATGCCGCGCCCATTAATGAATGTGATTCAAAAATAATATCAACATCTTCACCAACAGCATCGCGAATAGCACGTAATCTATTACCAAACAAACGCATTTGTGGCTTAGTGAAAAGCTTCGTTCTGTCAAACGATGAACTGCCGTCTTTGTTATAAACAATCGGGTCAACTTTTACCGCATCGTAGCCTTCACTCAGCGCTTTTAATGCTGCTTGTGCATATTCTTCCGGCTCGATCAATTTCTTGATTTCACTATCCCAGTCAAACTGTAATTGACTAGCATAAGTGCGTAGCTTGTCATTGACTTTTCCGCCCAACAATTGATACACAGGCACTCCTAATGCTTTGGCTTTAATATCCCAAAGTGCAGTGTCAATAGCACTCATCGCAGAATAAAGCACAGGTCCGCCACCTAAACCCCAAAAGCTTTCTCTGAGCATACGCGACCATAAAAGTTCAGTATTAAACGGATTAAAGCCAATTAATACCGCCTCTGAAATTTCTTTGAGCATGGCCGCGGCGGCGCTATGCCCCCAGTCATAAGCAAGACCTGCTTCACCAACGCCACTAATACCTTCATCGGTATGAATGCGCACAAAAACTGGATTCCAGCCAGCACGTTTAGGGCAATGAATATCAAAAACTTCAATATGGGTAATTTTCATTTTTATCTCTTTAAATTAAGTTCTTTGTCTGTATTTCAAATAAGGTAAATACATACTTATTTTCAGTAACAATTTTGCTTTAAGCTGTATGGTTCAAGATGAATGTTACAAAGCAAAATCTGGGTAAGCTCTTGCTACTCGACGCACCATCGCCGGCCATGCTTTTTGGCCACCCGTTTCACCATTATGAACAATATTCGCTTGCGCTTTAATACCGTCAATAATACTTTGTGGTGCATAAATAGGCTTCATACCTGTGGCCATCACCTGTAATTGCACCTGACAGGCACGCGTTAAATCATACATTTGCATAAAAGCATCTCCTATGGTTTTCCCCATAGTAAGCGCGCCATGATTACGCAGCAGCATAAAATTGCTAGCGCCTAAATCCTGTTGTAACCTAAGCCTTTCCTCAGCATTAACTGCCAGCCCTTCATAATCATGATAACTCATTGAGGCTAAGGCAAACATTGAATATTGGCTTAGAGGCAGCAGCCCTTCTTCTAGGCTAGCAATAGCAATAGTTTCATTGGTATGAACATGCATGGCACAAATATCATCATGGCGCGCTTCATGGACGGCACTATGAATAGTAAAACCTGCCGGGTTAATTTCAAACGGACAGTCATCATCAACAAGGTTGCCATCAATATCTATTTTAACTAAGTTGGATGCCGTCACCTCTTCAAAAGCTAAACCAAAAGCATTAATTAAAATATGCTCGGTATCGGGAATACGTGCCGAAATATGAGTATGAATTAAATCATCCCAACCATGCATGACCATTAAACGATAGCAAGCCGCCAAATCAACACGAAGTTGCCATTCAATCGCTGACACTTTATTTTTTAAATTTATTTTCGGAATTTCAAACATGCTCATGTCCTTAAATTAAATCGTTCGAGCTCAATGATTAAATTTTAACTGAGTAAGCCCTTTCATTAAAGAAAGAGTTACAATAACTTACTATCCCCAATCAAATATAACCTTTTACATGTGTATTTTATTCTTTGCCATCAAGCAACATCCAAAATATCCGCTGATTATATGTGCCAATCGAGATGAATTTCATCAAAGGCCTGCGCAAGCGATGCATTGGTGGCCGAGCAAAAATGAGCAAGGTGCCATGTTAGCAGGTAAAGATTTACAAGCTGGTGGCACTTGGTTGGGTTTGAATAAGCAGGGACGGTTTAGCGCCTTAACTAATTTTCGCCAGCCACAGCTATTTGATAGTAATAAACAATCTCGTGGTGATTTAGTGTTGCACGCACTAGCCCAGCAAGATGATGACATCGCCTCACAGTTAGCAAAGTCGGCACGTGATTATAACGGCTTTAATTTAGTGTTTGGGCAATTAAACAATTTAGCTTGTTTTGACAGTGTTTCACAAAAGCTACAGCCATTAAGCACGGGTTTTCACAGTTTATGCAACGGTGCATTAGATGATATTTGGCCAAAAATGGCACAAGGACAAAGCCAATTGGCAAAAACAGTGCAAAATCAGCCTTTAGATATAGATAAACTATTTGAGCTAATGACCAATAGCAAACAGGCAAAAAACGAACATTTGCCCAATACCGGTGTGCCTTTAAACTGGGAGCAATTACTCAGTGCTATTTTTATCGTTTCGCCCGAATATGGCACACGTACTACCAATATTATTAGCCAAGATACCGAAGGAAAGGTGACTGTTTATGATCGAAGTTATGATGAACAAGGACTTTGTATAGAGAAACAAATGTTTGAATTTATTCCTGTTTAACTATGCTCTTTTGTAACTATTCACCACCGAGCCGCTACGCTTCACAGAGGGCTCTTCGAGCCTACACAGAGGTTTTAATATTCTCGGTATAGCGTGGTGTTCTCTGTAGTAATACTTTTAAGCTGAATAAATACCTTCTTTTAACCAAAGTCGCTATTTAGCTAAAAAAAATCCCTTTTATAATCGCGGCCAGCAAAATAACAAACACCAATATACGGCTAGTTTTACTAAATTTTGCTTGTTGCTCATCGCTCATCGGCTTACCGAATCGCTCGCCTAAAATCACCATTAGCGCGACAGCACCAAACACACAAGCTAATATAATTAATAAAGTCATCTTTTCCCTTGAAAAATTTTACAAATGCTAGAAATACATTAACATAGCCACTGGCTTTATTTATCTTTTATTATTGCGTATTTCTATGACCCAGACAGATGATTTCTATCAAAAACGTCGATTTATTATTCGACTTGGCAAAGCATTACACAAGCTAGGCTCTACCGCTTATCGTTTAGAAGATAATTTACTTTCTATTGCCCATTTTTTAGATCTGCGCGCTTCTTTCATCATTACCCCAACGGCATTAACCTTTATTTTATCTGATGATGAAGATGATCAGCAGTACAATCACCTAGTGCGAGTAACACCGGGTGAAATAGACTTAGGCTCTTTGGCACGTATCGATGAATTAGTTGATGAACTGATCAATGGCGAACGAACACTCACTGAAGCTATAGAGCGCTTAAAAGAAGTCAATGCCAAACCACCTCCTTATGGCATAATATTAACCTTTTTAGCCTTTGGCGCATCTAGCGGCGCTTTTGCTATGTTAATGCACACCAGTTGGCATGACGTTTTTTGGTCAACTATATTAGGCTTTGTGGTCTTTCTTTTTGTTATGTGGGCAGAGCGCTCGCGCCGCGTAACAGAAATGTTAGAACCTATAGCTGCGTTAACGACTTCACTGCTCGCCTCCTTTATATCAATATTTGATCCCAGCATTAATATCCCGATGATTATTTTATCCAGTATTATTGCTTTTATTCCGGGGTTATCGTTAACGGTAGGTTTGTCAGAATTAGCCGCCCGGCATTTAATGTCAGGTACTGCCCGGATCATGGACAGTGTCATGGTGCTGTTCAAACTCTATTTTGGCGCGGTTTTAGGCATGGCATTAGGCAAGTTAATTTGGGGAGAAGTCTCCTTTGTCGCCCCTGAAACAATGCCCGTTTGGACGTCTTGGTTAGCGGTAACCTGTCTTTCTATCTCTTTGGTTATTTTATTTAAAGTGCGTTTAAAAGATGCGCCTTGGGGCATGATTGCCGGTTATATTTCTTTTAGCGTTAGCATCTGGGCTAGTACATACTTAGGCGTGGCGTTAGGCGCTTTTGTTGGTGCTTTTGCTTTAGGCGTATATAGTAATTTATTTTCTCGTGTTATGAACTTACCTTCATCTATTGTACGTTTACTAGGCCTTGTGGTGTTAGTGCCCGGTTCAAAAGTATATATGGGATTAAATACCTTAGTATCAGGAGAACAAATGTTAGCAGTAACAGATTTAGGCTCACAAACTTTTTTAATTTTTATGTCATTAGTTGCAGGAATTATTTTCTCAAATGTTGCTATGCCCCATAGAAAAACACTCTAGCGATATATTAATACCATGAAAACTAAAGAAAATAATAAAAACACCGCTTCTACTTACCATCACGGTGATTTACATAGCTGCTTAATAACCACAGCAACCACCATGATATCGGAAGAAGGGATTGAAGCACTGTCATTAAGAAAATTAGCGCTGCGCATAGGTGTGTCACGCACGGCGGCCTATCACCACTTTAAAGATAAAAATGATTTGTTATCAGCTATTGCTGCCCAAGGCTTTGTTTCTTGGCAAGCGCAAGCTGAACGTTTATTTACCGATAAAAAATCATCTGAACGAGAAAAATTTCAAAATTTTGTCCACCATTATGTACGCTTTGCCACGCAAAATGCCGCTATTTACCAACTAATGTTTGGTAATACCCTTTGGAAGAAGGAAGAAAATAACAGTGAGACAGCAAAGCAAAGTTCGCAAAGCCAAAGCTCGCAAAACTTGAAAGACGTTGCCTACCCTAGTTTTCAATACCAAGTTAAAATGATTAAAGCATGGCAACATAAAGGTATGCTACCTAGCACTGAACCCTCTTTACGTTTAGCACAAGTAACTTGGGCAACCTTACACGGTATTGCCCAGTTAGTTATTGATGGTATTTATGCCGATGCCAGTCAAATTGATGAAATGTGTCAATGTGCCGTGAATCTACTTTTGGCTAGTTCGAAATAATTATCGGGCAATGATTAAAGACCACTCTCCTAAACTCTTCTTGTAAACAGAAAGTAAATAGTTTATAAATTTCTAGTTAGAAAGCAAAATGTAAAGAGATGTTTCACTCACTAGAATTTTGCTTTAATTCCCCGTAATATCGAGCAATCGTGTTTTATGTCAATAAATATTTGTACCGTTATACTTTGTACAATGGATTTTTTACAATGGATAAAGCACCGCGATACACTCTTTAAAATAAAATGAGATTCAAAAAATGAAAGCGATTATAACAAGCGCTGTCTGTTCTTCTTTGTTGCTACTTAGCGGCTGTAGCAACGGCGACGGTACCACAGCACAAAGCAGTATCGAAGCACCACAAAAAACAGTATTAGCCTCGGGTATCGAACAAGCAAACATTGACAAAAGTGTTCGTCCACAAGACAATTTTTATCGCTATATCAATGGCGGTTGGATGAATAGCCATGACATTCCTGGCGATAAAACTGCTATTGGCTCTTTCTATGACTTACGTGATAAGGCCGATGATGATGTAAAAGCTATTATTGAAGAGCTTGCGGCAACCGACAACTTGAAAGCAGGTTCTGACGAGCAAAAAGTGGCGGATATATTTCGTTCATATATGGATAGCGAACAACGTAACGCTGCGGGCATAACACCTGTTCAATCTATATTAACGGCTATTGATGATATTAAAAACAAAGATGATTTAGCTGAATTCTTTGGCACCTACTCAACCACAGGCATTACCAACCCATTAGCCTTGTACATTAGTATTGATTCAAAAGAATCAACAAGTTACGCCATTCACATCTGGCAAAATGGTTTAAACCTACCCGACAGAGATTATTATTTCAATGAAGAAGAGCGCTTTGTAAATTTACGTAGTGGTTATGTAACACACATTGAAAATATGTATAACTTAGCAGGCATAGACAAGGGTGAGGATGCGGCTAAAAACATTATGGCGTTAGAAACAAGCCTTGCCCATTACCATTGGACACGTGTGCAAAGCCGTGACAGCGAAAAACGTTATAACAAATTTGCCACCGCAGAGTTAAATACCATTACCGATAAATTTAATTGGCAGGCATTTTTACAAGCTGAAAATGTTGCTAGCCAAAAAGATATTATTATCAATCAACCCGACTTTATTGAAGGCTTTGGTAAAGTATTTGATGACACTTCACTTAATATCTGGAAGCAATATTTAACATTTAATACCTTGAGTGCCTTTTCTGGTTATTTAACTGCTGAGCTTGATAATGAAAATTTTGATTTCTTTTCAAAACAATTAAATGGCCGACAAGAGCAGCGTCCACAATGGAAACGTGGTGTTAGTGTGGTTAACTCAAACTTAGGCGAAGTTATTGGTAAAGTTTATGTTACTCGTCACTTTACCCCTGAAGCTAAATCTCGCATGAGTGGCTTAGTTGAAAACTTACGTAATGCTTACGGTGCAAGTATTGATGACCTAACATGGATGTCAGCAGATACTAAAAAAGCGGCACAGGTAAAACTGGCAGCCTTTACCCCTAAAATAGGTTACCCAGACAAATGGGAAGACTATTCAAGCCTAACGATAAAGTCTGATGATATTGTTGGTAATATTATTCGCTCACGTAAAGTCTCTAGCGAAAAAGAAATAGCTAAACTAGGTGGTCCAATTCGAAAATGGGAATGGCACATGACACCACAAACAGTCAATGCTTACTACAACCCACCAGCAAATGAAATAGTGTTTCCTGCGGCAATTTTACAACCGCCGTTCTTTAACATGAAAGCGGATGAAGCCGTAAATTACGGTGGCATTGGTGCGGTAATTGGCCATGAAATGGGCCATGGCTTTGATGATCAAGGCAGTAAGTATGACGCAACAGGTAACTTACGCAACTGGTGGACGGAGCAAGATCTAAAAGAATTTTCTAGTCGCACTCAGGCCCTAGTTAACCAATATGCTGATTACCAAGTATTTGATGACTTAAACGTTAATGGTGAATTAACCTTAGGCGAAAACATTGGTGATCTATCAGGTGTTACTATTGCTTACAAAGCTTATAAAGCATCACTAAATGGTGCAGAAGCGCCTATTATTGACGGTTTAACGGGCGATCAACGCTTCTTTATGGGTTATGCTCAAATTTGGCGTTCAAAAATAGTTGAGAAATCAATGCGTAACCGTGTAGCAACAGACCCTCATTCTCCTGGTGAGTTCCGTGCTTTAGGTTCACTTTCAAACATGAACGAGTTCTACCAAGCCTTTGATGTTAAAGAAGGCGATGCTATGTATATAGCGCCTGAAAAACGCGTTAAAATTTGGTAATAACTGTGCTGTAAAGCAAGATTTATCTTTCTATTTTTAAAGCAGCTTCGGCTGCTTTTTTATTTTCTTTTTTTATGTTTAGTTAATTTTTATAACACCAAACACAATTACTATTGATAATTACTCTCATTTGCATTAGTATACCTGTATTAACTTATAACTTTTCAGGTATCATTTATGTACGTTTGTATTTGCCATGGGGTAACTGACTCACACATTGAAGCGGCAGTTGACAATGGCGCTCACACTATGCAGCAATTAAGTCGCGAATTAAAAATTGGCTCGCAATGTGGCAAATGTTGTCAATGTAGTAAGCGGGTATTAAATAATAAACTGATGCAAATTGCTGAAGCTGAGCCGAGTGTCGCCTAATAGTTTAGCCCCTATATAACGTACCAAAAGTAACGTACCAGAAGTAATGGGTAAAGGGTAACAGCCAATACATAACGATCTCATTGGTGATTTTATTAACGGTTTCATTAACGGTTTCATTAACGGTTTCATTAACGATAATAACTTTCTAAAATCATTAATACTATTGCTGCTCCACACAAAACTTTTCCAATTATCCCTCTTGCCAGTCACAAAAAATTTAAACCTATAGCTTAACCCTTACCATAAATAAATTAGTGCTTTGGTAAAATTTCTCAAAAAAGCACAGACTCAATTCACCACTGGAAATCATTGTTCCAGCCCAATACATTTTAGCCATCTAAACATCTATAATTTGCAAAAAAGGATAAAGCAAGGTAAATTACCTCATTAACGTTTTCCTCTCCTTGCTAGCGATCATGATAAAAAAGTGCAACTAGCCTTAACCAACGTAAAGCAAAATGATGCGGATGATAGTTCCTGATACTGTTCGAAAAATTACAGGAGCAAGCACATTAAAACCAGTACTAGGCAGTGCCTTCTTGCTGTTTATTATCGTTTGTACAAGAAATAGGATAGTAGTGGCAAGATACGGGCTATAGTTAAGAAAAATATCACTAACAAGACTCTAATTAATAGTTAATAGTTATGACGTTCACAAAAGGCAAAAAAATGACAGATAAAAATGCAGACAAAAAAAGTGTACAACATAAAAAGCGCATGCAAGCAGTCAAAGAAAAAGTTGACCAGCGCATCGATAATGCTCAAGAAGAACGTGGTTTACTCATCGTAATCACCGGTAATGGTAAGGGTAAATCTACCTCTGGTTTTGGCACCATAGCCCGCGCTGTTGGTCACGGTCTTAATGCGGCGGTGGTGCAATATATCAAAGGTACTTGGGCTTGTGGTGAGCGAAAGTTACTTGAAAATGCAGGTGTCGGCTTTGATGTTATGGCAACGGGGTTCACTTGGAACACCCAAGATAAAGAAAAAGACATAACCGCAGCACAAAAAGTATGGCAACGAAGTAAGGACTTACTTTCTGACAAAAACATTGATGTGGTTTTGCTCGATGAGATAACTTATATGATCTCCTACAAATATATTGATTTAGATGAGGTTATTGCGGCATTGAACAACCGACCTAAAGATCAACATGTTATTATCACTGGCCGAGCATGTCATCGAGCTATTATCGACTTAGCGGATACTGTCAGTGAAGTGCAGTCAATCAAGCATGCGTTTGATAATGGCATCAAGGCACAAAAAGGCATTGACTGGTAAACTCGACCTGCTTGAGCTAGAGCTAGTGGCTGGTTATTACTTTTTACCCTGACAAAGCAGCCACATTTTTTCATTGTATTGCCGCATATAAGCAATCACTTTTTCACGGTCAATCCTATCTTGCTCAGTGTTAATAACATCGCCTGTTTTAGCCATATATTTTTTACCACATAAAGCGATGGCCGACTTAATATCACTTTTTTCAAGCCCTGGTACATTAATACCGCGTGTCGCTGTTATTAATAAGCGGTAATCTTGCCCTTGCGCAGCTACAGCCAGTGCTTGCGATAAAACAGAAGGCGCAGGCTCCTTTTTAGCTGCACTATTATCTTGTTCACTTTGGCTAAAGGCAGTACTACAACTTGTCGTTGTTGAGAGAAAAAACAATATGGCCATATATTTCAACATAACTTACTTCAACTTAGCATGATAATGACTAGCGCCAACACCACGTATAGCTAGAATAATGAGTGCTGTTAGTAACCAAAAAATACTGCCCGACGAAGATTGTTCAGTGCTTGTCGGTACCTCTGGTTCAGGTATTGGTTCAGGTATTGGTTCAGGCTCTGTTGGAACTTCTGGTTCTGGTTCTGGTTCTGGTTCTGGTTCTGGTTCTGGTTCTGGTTCTGGTACGACGATAGCAACAACAGTAATAGTGGCTATAAAAATATCACTATTTAGGCCATTTTTATGCGTAGTGATACCCACGTTAAGCGTGCCAGAAAAATCACTAGTTGGCGTTATAGTATTGCCCGTTACTGAGTAGTTATCACCACTTTCAATAGACAATGATGTCGGCGTATCACAGCCATAAGTAAACACTTCACTGGTAATTGTTAAACTTTCACCTTGATTAACTGACAAGACTTGCTGGCTGGTAATCGCAATATCAGCACCCGCAGCGGTTTTATTAATAGTAAAGTCACCACTATTAATAGCAAAGAAAATATTATCGCTACAAGCAACCTTAACTCTTGCCATACTGGTATTGATATCATCAACACAATAGGCCGATAAAGACACTGCAGAGCTGCCATCATTAACAACATTTGTCGCAATCGTTTGGCTAAAATTATTACCGCCATCGGTTGATAATACAATATCTACCGAGGCACAATTAATCGGGTCAATATCAGTTTGTGCCACCTGCCAGCTCACATTTTGATTATTGCTGGTCCAAGTATCATTTAAGATAGGCGCTGTAACAGCAAAGGCTTCCCCGGTATTCGCCACCGTTATTTTATTCGCATCAAAACTCACACCACCTTCGCCATCACGTACTAACAAACGAAAATTTAATTCTCTATTGGTAGTGGCAAGCACTTCACCAATGCTGGTGGTATTAGTTAAAATACTGTCAAGCTTTGGTAGTAATCTATCGCTATTGCTGGTCGGTAACCAGGCACGAAATAATGGTCGAGAGCCATCATCAACTTGCTCGGCAGCAGAGGCACTAACAGCACCTAAGTCAAACTGTTGCCAACTGTAAGTAAGGTTTGTGCTATCAACATCTGTGGCACTACCGGTTAATATAAACGGGGTATGCGCGGGAATAGTATAATCTGCACCGGCATCAACAATAGCGGTATTGTTAACTTCGCCGGTGTCACTGCCACAATTATTGCCACCGCCAGTACTAATAAAAGCACTAATGTCATCTATGGATTTACTATGAAAAAAAGCGTCAGAGTGAGCTTGTAAATTTTGGCTACCACAAATACCCGCATAACTCATAATGGTTGCACCACTCCCCACTTCATAGGCCGCACTGGCAACACGGTTGTCGGCACAAGCTTCAGCACTGCCGTTAAAGGTGTGATTAGCACCAAATTGATGGCCAATTTCATGGGCGACATAATCAATATAAAAAGCGTCATTATTAGGCCTTGATGACCCCGTAACACCATCGCCTTTTCTTTGTATACTACAAACGGCCCCTAGCACTGCCAAGCCGCCACCATCAGTACCGACAACATGGCCGATATCATAGCTATTATTACCAATAATATCGTCAATGACTTGGGTGTTAATGCCACCGTCATTACTGCTATTAGTAAAAGGATCGGTGGCCGGGTTGGTAAAAATAAGTAGATTATTATTGGCAACCAACTCGAGCTTAACGGCTAAGTCACGCTGAAAAATTTCATTTAAACGATTTACTAAGGTCACGATTTCTGCCATAGCACTATCGACGGTGCCACCATTAAATTGGGTGTACTCTGCGGCGGTAGAGATAGCAAGCCGATAGGTTTTAATGACACTTTGGCTAGGTGCACTTTTAGCGGCGGTTAATGTACTCGCGGTAACGGTACTATCGATTGCTGTCAATGAAGATAAATTAATATTTGCAAATATTTTTGGCTGGTGAAATTGATGCTGTGCCCGATTAGCCAATTGAACTTTTTTACCCAAATAACTTTGATAATTGGCCGTTTGATTAAACTCGCGTGTCAAAACACGCTTCAAAACACCTTGCTTCGATTTTTTACTCTCCAGTTCGGTGCTTGAAATTACCGATATTTCTGGCTCAATAAAAACCAGTTCACCGTCATAATTAAACATGCCGTGAAAACCATTGGCGGTAATATCAAAGCGGCCGCTATTGTTAGCGTTACCCACTTGCACACCAGTAAAGGTTTTAATATCAGGATAAGCTTGTGCCAACTCAGCAGCCATAATACTGCTAGGTGTTAGCATAAAATCAACTAATTGCCCATCAGGTAAGGGCACTGAAATAATCGTATCAGTATTTTTATTGAGTAATAAAGTTCGTAATTGGTTAACGTCAGTGGTGAATACTTGCAAAACAGGTTTAGCTAAGCTTCCCTCTTCCTTAGCAACTTTCACAGATGGTGAGTTTTCCTGCCAATGCTTAAATTGACTGACAGTATTCTTGGCCTTGGCCACGTTTATCACTGCTAATGAGCTATACAAACATAGCCCGCATAAACACAGCCACCATAGTGGTAGTGCGCTAAAAGATTTCATCATAACCATTACTACTTCATATTATTTCTATTGTAAAGATTAGCGTTAATAGCATAAAAAAACCACCGACAATTTCGAGCCAATGGTTAATGTGAAGACACTATTTCTTTTAAAATTTTTTAACACATACTTTAATTTGCAAAAACGTTTTAATTTGAACGCGAGAAATTTAACTTTTATCGAGGTAAAGTTCCATTTGTACATTGCACCTTTCATACGAAGATACTGCCCCATTTATATGTTCAAACCCTAATTTACTGTATAAATTCACCGCTGACTCTAAGATACTATTACTTTCAAGATATAAGCGTTTAGCTTTAAGTAACTTAGCTCGTTCAATAATGCTTTGACCCAATAATAAACCAATACCCTTGCCTTGAACGCTTGGTGATACTGCCATTTTTGCTAACTCACAAGTATCTTTGTCCATTTTTATTAATGCACAACAACCAACAGGAACATTATTATACAAGGCTATTAGAATAGTGCCTCCTTGATGCAAAATATAACCTTCAGGATTATCTAATGCTTTATAATCTGGTTCTTCTAACTTCCAATACTGACTTATCCATTCAGCGTTTAACGTTTTAAATGCTGCTTGATAAATAGGTGCATAGTCCACAATACGGATACTATTTCTTGCGCTTTTATCATCTATCCGAGCACTTAACGTGTGATACCTTAAATGCTGCTGAGTTACCGTTAAAGCTTGCCACAAATCTATACCTGTTTCTTGTGTCAATTGATTCATCACTAAGTCAACTGCTTTACATTGCTTTTCCATGGCTGGAATCATCAATTTTGCGCGCTCATTTAACTTTATTAAGGTGACACGCGAATCTTTTGTCGATTTATAGCTGTCAATTAAACCTGCTATTTTCATTTCCTTAATTATTTTACTCACTGAAACATGCGAGTGTTTAATTTCTTTAGCTATATTTACAACTGAATCGGATTTTTTAGAAGCTAAAACATAAAAAACAGGAAACCATTTAGGCTCGATGGCAAAGTTAAATGCAGAGTATATTTTTTCTGCGTCTTGCGAAACTTGATCAGCTAACGCTCTTAAAGCGGTTCCTATTGTGACGTGACCTAACTCATTATATAACTTCATACTATCAACCTCCGTAACTGATTACGGATATATTATCTAATTAATTGCTAGCTTGTCAAAATATTTTTCCTGATATTCTAGCGAAGTTGTAATTATCAGTATCGGGTATATTGATACTCAATCATCCATGTTGATTGTTCATTTCAAACATTTAGCGTAATCACGTAATACTTGAATCACCTCACTATTCATCATGCTTTAAGCAACGACAAAAAATAGCAAACTGTAATTTTGTAAAAATCATTGATACCTATTAAAAAAGTACCATCCAAAAAAAACTGTTACATTTTTCAATGTAACAGCTTCAAGTCCACTTTCTAGCCACCGACAATGCGATGGTTTTTGTTATATATAAGCAGTTATTAGCTGCTTTTATTCTCAACAGCCTGACTTCCAAACAGCATTTGCTTAATAAAGTTAATTAAGTGTCTAAATATAACCCGAAGATCTTCAATGATCATATACAAGCTGGGAATAAATATTAAAGTCACTATCGTGGCAAATAACACCCCAAATGAGAGTGACACGGCCATTGGGATAACGATTTGTGCTTGGGCACTGGTTTCAAAAAAGATAATGGGTACTAAACCAATAAAGGTTGTTAGTGAAGTAAGCATAATGGCTCTAAAACGCTTAGTACCCGCATGCATTACCGCATCTTTTAAACGCTCACCACGCTTTCTCGCATTGTTAACGTAATCTACCATCACTAAGGAGTCATTCACCACCACACCTGAGGCGGCTAAAATACCCATAATAGATAAAGCGCTTAAATCCATGCCGAGCATAAAGTGCCCCATTACAGCACCAATAACACCAAACGGAATAACCACCATAATCATAACGGCTTGTGAGTATGACTTTAATGGAATAGCGAGTAGCGAAAATATCACCATCAAGGAAATAACAAAGTCTCGCAATTGATCATCGGCACTGTCCATTTCTTCTTGAATACTGCCTGACACTTCACTCTTAACCAGTGGGTATTGTCTTAATAGCTTAGGAATATAGTTGTCACGAATATCTTTAGCCACCTCAAATGGCTCTACTTGTTCCGCGTCGACACTAGCCCAAACATTAATGGTACGGTTACCATTTTCACGGCGAATGCGAGTGACACCATCGGTTAAGGTGATATTCGCAAGCTCAGACAAAGGTAATTCAGCGCCGTTTGGCGCTTGAATCATCACATCATCAACATGACCAACACTACTGCGTTGTTCAAGCGGATAACGTACCATCACTTTGATTTCTTCACTATCACGCAGAATACGTTGTGCCTCTAAACCGTAAAAACTATAACTAACTTGTGAGGCTATTTCGGCTAATGTTAACCCTAGGCTATGTGCTAAAGGCTTTAATGCTAATTGCACTTCTTTGGCGCTGGTTTGGCGAGAATCATTGACATCTCCCACGCCTTTAAGTGAATTAAGCTTAGCTTTTAACTCTTTTGCGACTGCCAACAACTGCGCGTCATTTTGACTTTCTAGTCTAAAAGCAACATCACCGTCATCACGGCCACCACCAAAAAAGTTATCACTGATGGTGAGTGACTTAACCCCTGGATAATTGGGGATTTCCTTACGCCACATATCAGCTAGTTCGAAAGTATTGATAGCTCTATCTTTTGGCACAACCAATTTAACCATGACTTGACCACTAGTACGAGTGCGTAATTCAACCTGCATATCCGCAATCATGCTATTGCCATATTGTTCTTCAATGTCTTTATCTACTTTATAGAGAATACGTTCAATATTCAGTAAGGTTGCTAGTGTGGCCTTTTCTGACGCATCAACATTCATATCAATAGTAATACGAGGAAAATCATGCGGTATTTTAGGTTGGCCAATAAAACGTACAAAGCCACCGCCATACAAACCAGCACTTAATAGCATTAAGCTGATAAAAAACATCAATACCGCGTAACGGTATTCCAAACAACGCGATAACATTGGACGGTAACTATTGGCAATAAAGCCTTTTAACCAAATATCAATCCAGCGACGAAGTCGATCCAGCGGGTTTTTCGGGTTAAATTTCTTTACTTTCATTTTGACTAAATGAGCTGGCAATATAAGTTTTGACTCAATTAAGGAGAAAATCAAACATAAAACCACGACCGCGCCAATAGCTTTACCAAAGGCTGATGAAGGGCCTTCACCAAAGAGAAACGGGACAAACACCGCAATAGTGGTTAATACCCCAAAGGTTGCTGGCATAGCCACCCGTTTAACACCGCGAATAACATTGTCTGTGGTATGGCCGTGCTCTTCTATTTCATCATGAGCACTTTCCCCCATCACAATCGCGTCATCAACAACGATACCCAGCACTAAAATAAAAGCGAAAAGGCTGATAACATTAATGGTGACATCAACAAATTCCATCGGCATAACTAATAGCGTGCCTAAGAAACAAACAGGTAAGCCCATCATTACCCAAAAGGCTAAACGAACACGTAAAAACAGTGCCAGCATTAAAAAGACTAAAATGGCACCACTTTTCATGTTGTCTACCATCATGTTTAGGCGGCCTTCGAGGTAATAGGTCATATCAACCCATTTCTCTAATTTTACGCCCTGTGGCAATACGTCTGCTTTATCTTTTACATAAGCCTTAACCACTTGTGCAACATCGGTAATGCTTTGATTATCAGCTGCACCAATAAAGAAAGTCACCGAGTTTTTACCGTTAAACTTAGAATATTGCAGACCCTCTTCAAAACCATCAACAATCGTAGCAATATCACCGAGTAAAACCTTGCTGCCATCTTCTAGGGTGATAACGGGAATTTGCTCAAACTCATGACCACGATAAGCTTGGTTTTCTACCCGTAAATTAATATAGCCATTTTCAGCGCGAATTTGCCCTGCCGACATATTACGAGAATAACTGCGCACGGCATTGGCAACATCGTTAAAACTTAAACCGTACTCCCTCAGCTTGTCTTTACTCACTTCCACCGAAATTTCATAGCCTAAACCGCTATAAAACTCTGAGACATTAATGCTAGGGAGCTGTTGAATTTCATCATGAATTTTTCGGCCTAACTCTTTTAATTCCGCATTAGTTAAGTCACCGTATAGGCTGATATACATAACTTCCTGAGTGAACTTTTCACGCTCCACTTTAATGCGTTCCATACCATCTGGAAAGCTAGAGATAGAGTCTATAGCTGACTTTACTTCTTCAAGCACAACCTGAGGATCGTAATCTAATTCAACTTCAAACCAACCATTTGAATAACCCCGATTAGAATAAGTGATCACGCGTTTAAGGCCTTGCACCGTTTCTAATGCTTCTTCGATCTTAATGGTGATACCTTCTTCCACTTCTTGTGGTGCAGACCCCGGATAAGGGGCAACATAAGATATCCAATTAATTTTAACTTGCGGAAACATTTGTTTATCAATAGTTTGTATGGTGAGAAAACCACCAAGTAAAATGAAAACCATTAATAAGTTAGCGGCAATAGAATTACGGGCGAACCAAGCAATTATGCCCTTATTAGTATCAATAGTGGTGTCAATAGTAGTATCAATTGAAGCATCGACAAGCTTTTCTTCAGCTGCTGCCTTCTCATCATTATCACTGTTGTTAATATTATTATTTTTATCATTTTCTTTATTAAGAAAGGAGCTCATAATTATTCTCCCTTATTATCATTACTAGCAACTTGCGTATCTTCACTGTCATTGCTTTTTTCTTGGCTTTCGTTCTGGTTTTCTTTTGACTCAGCTGCCTCTACATCACTAGCTAACGCTAATTTCATCCCATTTACCGGGTAATCTAAAGCTGAAATAATTAATTGATCACCATCAAGCAAGCCACTGGCAACAATAACATTAGCCCCTTGTTGGCGCACAATTTCAATAGCGGCGTAATTAAGTTTTGATTCTCCATTTAAAATGGCAACAGTATCATTAACGACAAGGTAGCGAGGGATCATGCTGGCATTGGCAAGTTGTTGACCAATAATTTCGGCGTTAACATAAGTGCCAAACCTTAATGGCACGCTATCGCTTTTTGAGGAAATTTGGTAAGGGTCTTGAATTTCCGCCACTAAATAACTCATGCGACTTTTTGCATCTATCACCCCTTCACTACGGGCAATATTTGCTTGCCATTGCACGGTACGACCCGCATAAGCGCCATTAAGGCTAACATTTGCTTGTTCACCTTGATTATTTAAAAACTGCAATTGATTATCTGCCACAGGTAAACGTATTTCAGCAACCGCAGTACCTAATAATTTACCTAATTGTGTACCTGTACTGACAAACGAGCCTAGCCCTATCATTCTGCTTTCAATAATCGCATCATAAGGCGCTCTAATTTCAGTACGTTGCAAATTACGCTCAGCTCTAAGTACAGAGGCTTGCGCCGCTTTGACACGAGCAAGCTCTTGGGCTAATTGAGGCTTACGCAAACTTAGCTCGGTAGGTGATGAATCAGTGATCTGTTTCCACTCTCGCTCTGCCACTTTGCCTTGAGCAACTTCTTGCTCTAAAGCCGATCGCGCCGAAGCCATATTGGCTTGCGCATCAATCAAGGCGGCGTGATAATCATTGGGATCAATACGAGCCAATAATTGCCCTTTTTTCACTAAACCACCGCGTACAAAAATATCATTCAATTCAACAATTTCACCATTAACTTGTGCCACTAACATGGTTTCATATTTAGGTTTCACCACACCATACGAGTCAACATGTAACGTCATCGGTGCCACGACAATTTTTTTAACCGCCACCATAGGAGTAGTATCTACTGCTTCTTTCTCTTCAGGCGGCTTTTTCATACTAGAAAAGCCAACTAAAGCAATGATGCCAACTGTTAAAATGACAATGGGTAATATAATTTGTTTTTTGCGAGCCACTGTTTTATCCCTTTTGAATTCAAGTGATGTGTCACACCAATTGAATTAATATTATTTTCAGAAACAGATGATTGAAGTCAATCACCACATTTTTTATGTGGTAAATCATAACGAATAAGTCATCACGAAATACTACAAAGTTGTAACTGTGTATTTCAAAATGTGCGCCTATTTGTAAAAAACACTAAAAAAACTCATAAATTACATTTTTTTACTTTAATATCAAGCAGGTACATAAAATGTTTTTATAACTGTTTTTTAGCTTAAATTATCATAGACTGAACTATTGAATAAGCTGTTAGTTTATTTCACCATTATTTAAACTTTTCCAAAATTAAAGTTGGCAAATTAACCACTTATTTATCTAAATTGAAAAGATCACCAAGGAGATACCATGCTCGATAAAATTAGTACCTTTTTTAACACCTTGCTAGCTCATGAGCCTAATGAAAAGAATGCAGAACTCTCTTTAGAGATTGCTTGTGCCGTTTTGCTTTGTGAAGTAATGCGTGCCGATAGCGTTTTTACCGAAGCAGAGCAAGCGCAATTGAGCGCCATTTTAACTACACAATTTGCTCTTGATGCTCAAGAAGTTAGCGCCATTTTAGCGCAAGCATTTGAATTGAGTGACAACGCTAATGATTTTTACCAATTTACTTCTAAACTCAATCAACATTATTCGCTAGATGAGCGTATTAAAATCGTCACTTTATTATGGCAAGTGGCTTATGCGGACGGAGAGTTAGCCAGCATTGAAGAGCATATTATTAGAAAAATTGCCGACTTGCTCCACCTGCGCCATAGTGAATATATAGCGACAAAAATTGCTGCCGAAGCGTTAAAAAATCAGTTATCATAGCAAGTTGAATTCACCCTCTAATCTCAGGCAATTTTATGTCGCAAGTCAACGCCAATATTGGCAAATATAACACCCTAAACATTATCGCGGTAACCGATAATGGCGCTTACCTTGACGGCGGTGATTTAGGTGAAATTTTATTGCCTAATCGCTTTCTCCCAGGTGATAGTAAAATAGGCGAAAGTATTGAGGTTTTTCTCTATACAGACTCTGCCGACAGACTGGTTGCCACCACTGAAAAAGTTTTAGGTCAGGTCGGTGAGTTTGTGTCATTAAAAGTGGCGCAAGTAAATAAAATGGGCGCTTTTTTAGATTGGGGCTTACCGAAAGATTTACTGGTTCCTTATAACCAGCAGCACACAGCAATGGAAGTGGGTAAATATTATTTAGTGCGTATTTTTCTTGATCAACGTACTGAACGGGTGGCGGCATCAAGCAAGCTTGATAAATTTATCGATGTTTGGCCTGCTGAATATCAGCAAGGTGATAAGGTAAAATTAATAATTGGTGGCAAAACCGATTTAGGTTTTAAAGCCATAGTGAACGATTTACATTGGGGTTTACTATACGATAATGAAATTTTTCAACCATTACGCATCGGTAAAAAAATTGATGGTTATATCAAACAAGTGCGTGAAGATGGCCGCTTAGATTTGCTTTTAACGCGCGGCAGCAAAAACACAGTTAATAGCTTTGCTGACAAGTTGCTCGATAATTTACAAAAAAATAATGGTTTTCTGCCATTGCATGACAAAAGTGCGCCAGAATTAATTCAAAGAACGTTAGGGGTAAGTAAAAAAACCTTTAAAGCAACGGTGGGTAACTTACTGAAAAATGGTAAGTTGAGCATTGAAAAAGATGGTATTAGACTGAAGTAGTCAATCCCTTTAACTACTTCATTTATAAGCGTGGCTATATTAGCGCAGATTAGCGCAGATTAGCGCAACATAGTATACCAACCCATGAGCATAGGTAACAAAGGAAAGGCGAACATGGCAAGTATAACTGATAAAATCAGACCTGCGCCTGTGCTATCTTTAAAATCTTCATCGTGTGACATCTTTACAGCTTCCTAAAAGGGTAAAAAACGCGTTTATTTTAGCGAGTAATGATATCAAAGCATAGTTTTTTATTGATCTATATCAAGTATAAATACCAGTTATAATGATAATAGCTTTAACCCCCCCCCTGAGGGGGGATTAAAGGTGACTGAAGTCTGGAGTTTTTTAAACGCCTATAAATCAGCTTATGCGCAGGCTTTCAATCAGGAAAACCTGCTATTAGCTTAGTTAACTTATCATTGTGCTAGGTTATATTCTCCAAGCAAAGAACGACTCAATCGGCTCTGTATTTTTAAGAAATCAAGTATTTTAGAACTAGCAAGTTGTATAAGTTTTGCTTTTTACAAACATTCACAAAATAAATCTTCTCTATTATTATTTTAAATACAAGCGGTATTTATATTACATTTCGACCAACAGATCAGACCACATCAACTGGCTTTACCAGTTAGAACCATTAAGAGTAAACAATCAAAAAAAACCACTAACCCTTTGAATAAAAAATAAAAATAAAAACTCACTCAGATAAACCTCCCCCGAAACTAAGGGTAAAAAATAAAGCTTAATATTTTTATCCTTTTTTTGTAATAAAACATATTTTCTTGGCGGTTTAAGAAAAGTGACCCCTTGCACAAAATAAGTTGTTGGGATAATAATCAATGCAGCGGTTCTAGCCGTAATAATATCTATAAATAAAAACAATAAATAAAAAACAATAAGAGTGAATATTATGAAAATAGTTATGAAAGTATGGTTATACGTAGCCTTAGTATTGTTAGTTAACTTATACACGCCGTCATCGGCTCAAGCACAAGCGACAAAATACCCAGTCGTGTTAGTCCATGGTTTTCTGGGGTTTGACGATATACTCGGTATTGATTATTTTTACCGTATCCCCAACACCCTAAGACGACAAGGTACAGAAGTTTTTGTTGCGCAAGTTTCAGCGTTTAATTCAACAGAGCTACGCGGTGAGCAACTTCGCACATACGTGCAAGCAGTACTAGCACAAACAGGTGCAGAAAAAGTTAATCTAATCGGCCATAGTCATGGCAGCCCAACCTCTCGTTATGTTGCCAGCTTAAACCCAGAAATGGTTGCTTCAGTAACGTCAGTCGGTGGTGTTAATTGGGGTAGCCGTCTTGCTGATGTATTACGCGGTGCAGTACCCGTTGATTCATGGACTGAGAGCCTAGTAAGTAATGGCTTTGATGCTTTAGGGGTAGTCATTAATTTTGCTTCTGGTGGTGAAGATTATCCTATTGATGGCTTAGCGATGGCTCATTCGTTAACAACAGCTGGCACAATTGAATTTAATCAAACCTATCCAGAAGGTGTGCCAGAATATTACTGTGGTGAAGGTGAAGAAGTTGCTAGTAATGGCGTCCGCTATTATTCATGGTCTGGTGGTAGTCCAACAACTAATATCTTCGATGTCTCTGATATTGCCTTGGGTTTAACAAGTCTTGCTTTTAATGACTCAAATGAGGCAAATGACGGCGCGGTATCTATATGCAGCTCGCATTTAGGTAAAGTAATTAAAGACGATTATAAAATGAATCACCTTGACGAAATGAATCACCTATTCGGTTTGGTGAGCTGGTGGGAAACTAATCCAGAAACACTATACAGAAATCATGTCAATGATTTAGCCAGTATGGGCTTATAAAAAAGTGACTATCAATAAACCGTGTTGATTTCTACAGCTTATATTTTGATAGCTTTTGTATAGTTTTTAATAGTTCAGATCAGTGTTTGTTGACCATTATCAACAAATATTCGACAACAGCATGAGTATAGTGACTATGCTCATGCTAGCTTAAATATTAAAGGCACTATCATACGCGATAACATATCTGCTAAAAACCAACACACAGCCAATAAAAGCTAATCGTTTGGATTATATTGTGATAAAAAAATATCTCTTTATCGTGAGTGTACTCGCGATAATAGCGCTAGGGTTATATTTTCAATTACCTAGCCTTAACACCAGCAACGATGATAGTGCGAATAGTAATATGTCATCAGCTCAGCAAAATATGCCAATTAAAAAGCAAGAAATTGTTAATAACAATAAACACAACGAGGCGACTAATTGGCGCTTAGCATCGCTACTGCCCTTACAGCTCAACATACAGCTGAGATGGGCATTTGACGATATAATACAAAAACATCTAGACACTGAGCAACCGATAAACGTATTGCTGAATGAATTGATAAAAGAGTTAAAATTATCAGCATTAGAAAAAGGTTATTTACTTGATTTATTTAGCCGTTATCGTGCCTATAAAGTATCACTGGCAGATATTAAAAAAGCTGGCCCTGATATTACCCAACACATTGATTTTGAAGAAACGCTGTCATTTATTAATTTAGCGCATGAACGGCAACTTGACTATTTCAACCAAGTAGAAATAGACGTTTTTTTCGCCCAAGACAATAAATACGATAAACAAGCATTAGCTAGGCTTGCTATTCAGCAAGATGAAAGTTTATCTGTTGAAGCGAAGCAGGCGCTTATTTTACATCAAATTAACCAAATGGATGAGGAAGATAGAGACGTTTATTTGCCAAGCTTAGAAGCGGCCAATATTGCTGATTATATTTCTGGTAAAACTGAAAACATACCTGTGCAGAGTGCCGCCATAAATGAACGTATTGAAAAAGTCAAACAAAGCGAAAGTCACTGGAAATCACGCGTTAAGGGGTATCAAGCTTTTTTGTCGACTAACCAACAAGCAGAGTTATCTGTACCCGATAAACAACTGGCATTAGCAGCTTATAGACAGGAAAACTTCTCGAAAAATGAGTTAAAACGTTTGCAGGTTTTCATTAAAAACCCAGAATTGTTGGCAGATTAATACCTTAGTGCCTTGCGTGTTATCTTGCCTAGTTGCTTTGCTTAGTTACCTAGCATAGTTACCTCGCATAGTTACCTTGTGTAGTTATCTTGCCTAGTTGCTTTGCTTAGTTACCCCGCATGGTTAACTGGGCTTAAGCGCGACTATTTGTGCAATGGCTTGTTGAGTATTTTTATCTTCAGATTGCTTAACAAGCCCTTCAAAACTATGCAGTATTTGCCAGTCAGAAAACTGTTCAACTAGCTCTGTTGGCCGTAATAAAAAATCGGGGTTTTTAGGACGACCAAGTTGTGCTTGTTGCTCAGTGAAGGTTTCATAAATAATCATACCGCCAGGCTTTATTGCCGCTTTTAACTGTGTAAACAACTGACGATGTAAATATCTAAAAACCATAATAGCGCTAAATGTTTTACCTTGCAGTGGTGAGCTGTGCTCTATTTCAAGGTCTACTTGCCAGCTTTGTGCTAGAGATTGTTGATTTTTGGTGAGGTTAGCTAAAGACAACTCCACATTTTTCAATGCATCGCTTTTAACATCCGCAAACGTTGTGGGAATATTATGTTCAATTAAAAAAAGGCCATTGCGTCCATTACCACAAGCAAGATCAAGTACGCTACTTTGCTGCTCAGCATGTAAACCTTGCAAACGAGTTAAGTACTTATCTAACAAAGGAGAATGGGACAATTTCAATGACCTTATCAAGTCAATACCGAGCCGTATAAGAAAGTACTCACTTCAATATACGGATCCAGTTTAACCAATTAATATGAATTAAAAGCTGCCACGAATACCAAGACTAAAGCTACGCCCAGGTAATGGCGCATCTTCTTTTAAGAAAGAAGAATGCACAAAGCCTAGCTCATCGGTTAAATTTTGGCCTTTAACATACAAAACAATGTCATTGTCCATAATATTCAAACCCGTATTATTTAAATAATAGTTAAAGTTGAAATCAACAATCGTATAAGCCGCTGTTGCTGTTTCAAGTTGTCCAATATTATCTTGCTCAAAATAATGGTTTACTGAAATTTCACTGGCAAAGCTATTCGCTTGATAATTAAGTGACGAGCCTAATCGCATAGGAGGAGTACGTGGCAAATAATCACCATTAGTCAATTTAGCATTAATATAATCACCAAAAACGGTTAATTTGAATGGACTTGAAATTTGATATGCAACTTCTGCTTCTAAACCATACATTTCAACGTCAGCTTGTTGATAGATTAATATTGGTAAACCTTCTTCTTCGTGATCATCATCTTCTTCATGTTCATCATGCTCTTCGTGACTATCTTCAAAAATTAGCCCGGTATCTTGTTGGAAGTAAAAGTCATCAACTCGATTATAAAAAGCACTCACTACAAAACCAAAGTCGCCTTCAAACTTACGCCAAGTTAAATCGATACTATGGGAGGTTTCTATTTCTGGTGCATTTTCAGCTAGTTCCACATGAATCTCATCGCCATGCTCATCATGCTCATGGTCTTCTTCTCCATGCCCCTCGTCGTTATCTTCTTCAATATGTAAATCAAACATAGCACCCACTTCGAATGTATTGGTGCCAATATGGGGGCCGAATGAAAATAATTCAGAAGCTGAAGGAGCTCGTTGTGACAAAGCCAGAGATAAGCCTAAGTTATAGCCGTCTTGATAATCCCAAACAAAGCCAGCCGAAGCACTTACTGGAGTAAAGTCTTGTTGTTCGAATGACACTAGCTCTTGTTCATGATCATCAAAGCCAATTAGCGTATCATCAGCCTCAATTGATACCTGTTCAATTCTAGCTCCTAATTGCACTAATACATCACCAAAGTGTTTTTCTTCAAGCCAAGCAGCGGCAAAGCTATCTGTTTTTGAAGGTGGAGTGAAAGCTTCATCACCAATAGCTTCAAAATCTGAGCCTTTATAGTGTAAAGTCCAAGCCCCTTTCCAACCTTGGTATGTTTGATGATATAGATCGACTTTAAGCTCACTACTTTCATTATTAAAAGTCGTCCCTATAGCGCCATCTTCAATCTCTTTATGTTGATAATCTGTATAAGCAAATTTTGCTGAAACTTGTTTAAGGAAGTTATCATCAAAGTTAACTTCACTCAGCAGTTGTACTCTATCTTGTCGCATTTCGGCACTGGTACCTTCTTCATGCTCTTCATGTTCCTCATCCTCTTCTTCACCATGATGCTCATGACCTGGAATACCATAATCTTTGCTTACGCTACCGTATGAGAAGCCAACGAAACCTTGATCAAATAAATAACTTGAGCCAATGGTAAAGCCACTAGATTCAGAGTAGCTATCAGCAAGTGTATCTGAATTTTCCTCTTCTTCATGGTCATCATGTTCTTCGTGTTCTTCGTGTTCTTCGTGTTCTTCATCATGATCTTCTGCTTCAAAACCTTTAGGTAACTTATAATTACCTGCATCGCGCCAATAGCCATCAAGGTGTACCGCAAATTTCTCTCCGCCTATTTCTAAGCCTTTTTGTAATGATAGGCCTGCTTGTTTCTCGTCAGAGCCATCGTTATATTGTAACAACCACTCAGCCATAGTCTCGTTTGACGTTGGTACTCTGTTATCAACGACATTAACCACACCACCAATAGCACCGCTGCCATAAAATAATGTTGATGGGCCACGCAATACTTCAATTTGTGTTGCTGTACTCGTTTCAGTTGAAATAGCATGATCGGCTCCTACGCGAGAGGCATCCCCTACATCTAAGCCATTTTGTGTAATCAATACTCGAGGCCCATCCAAACCACGAATAATAGGACTACTGGTCACTCCACCATAAAAACTAGCATGAACACCCACTTCATTCTTTAAGGTTTCACCTAAAGTTGACGCTTGTTTTAGTTTTAAATCATCACCTGCAAGTACATTAATGGGTAAAGCTGATTCTATTGACGATGAATGTAAAGGCGTAGCATAAATATCAATAATTTCTAATACAGAAGGCGATAACTGAATTCGTAGACCTGAAATGTCATCTTGCTTAACCGTTATAACCTGATTGTTATGGGAGTAATTTGAAGCACTGGCATGTAATTCAATATCGCCAGACTTTAACTCTGGTAAGGTAAAAAAACCTTGTTCATCACTAGTAACTTTTTTATCGCTACCATGAATTGTAACTGTTGCCCCACTGATAGCTTTCCCCTTAGGATCAATAACTTGACCAGAAATATTTTGTGCTAAAGAGAGTGAGCTATAGCTAAGTGTGGTAACCGATAAACATAATGAGCAGGCAGTCGCTAGCTTACTTTTTGAGAATTTTTTTAACAACATGGGGGTATTCCAATAAAAATAAAAATATAAAGATAAATATTGTGCTCAATGAATTACCTAGGCTTAATAACCCAAGCATAAGAAAACACTAAGCAATGTAATAATGATTAATTTATTGAAATGTTGGTGGTGCTCTTAACTGAGGTTGCATAAAGTCATTAACTTTACCGTGAACTATAGTGACTTTTTGAAGTTTAAGATTATAACTCGCAACATAATGAAAACGAATTTGGGGTAATTCTGGTGGCGTATCTATCCCTTGATGGCATATATAACACTCTTGCTGCTCAGAGCTAAGGGAGTGATCGGTTAGATGATCGGCATGAACAAGCGTTGACGTTAAAAACAGCAAAACAAAAACCACGAGTGCCAGGGCATTCATGGTTATTAGTTTGTTGCTTGAGTTTTTATTTACTAGGAAGAGTAACATCATATTAAAGTGATAATATAACACTATAATTTTATCTACAAGCGCTTTATCCCGGTAATATCACGAGGCAGTTTCAGGGCTAGAGCTTAAAGCTAGAATTCAAGGCTATAGTTCAAAACTAAAGTTCAAAGTAATCTTGGAATACTTTATAAAGCTCAGTGCCTTGATTCACACTCGCCGAAGCAAAATGTAAAATAGGGAGCACTTGCCTATCAAGGCAAATATTGTGCAAAGGACTACCGCTACCATCGCCATTGGCACTCTCATCGACACAATAATTATCCATTCTTAAAATGCGCGCTAATGGCTCACCTGCGGGTAATGGCTTACCAAACTCAGCTAAATAATCCACCATGCCGCCCATTGGAGAATATAAGGCTTTGTAATCTTTAAGATAACAACCGTAACGCGTCATTTTTTGTGGCGTGTAATGATTACCGCTGATCACCCCTTTATATTGCAAATAGCTTAAAATGCCCAAAGCGTCTTGATGAGCAACATCTAAGTCAATTTGCTCTTGTGAACCAAGTTCAACCGTAAAGCTTTCTTTAGCAAAAGCGCCTTCACCCATCACAAAATTTCGCCCTAAATCTTGGTAAGCTTGTTGTAAGCTCCACCATGGGCAAAAGGTGGCTTCATCCATGGCGCCATCAAAATCATTAGGGATAAAAATAGTATGAGGAATATCAAAATAGCTAGCACTGGCTTTAATATATTCAGGACAATATAAATGCTTGCTTGAAATAGGGCCAGTATGTAAATCAAGTACTAAGTCAGCTTGATGCGCCATAAGTTGTAGCTGATAAGCAATACGTTGACCTGTGGTTATCCCCCAAATATTGTGATCAAGTTTTTGTTCAATTTGATCTATTAATAATTGTTGAAAACTAGCCTGAATTTCTTCTTGTGATGCATCAATATGTTGTTGAGCAAAAGGCGCAATAACCGTTTCGTCAAAGTGATACATTCTGTTCCAGTTAACGCCCGTAATAGGGTCAAACCGTCCTAAAGTATTTAGAATCCCACAATTCATTGCGTATGTATTCCATCAACTTTAGCCTCAACCAAAGACTGAAAGACCGACGATTTGCCCTATAAATATAGGCCAACACTAAAATAAGCAATTCTGACCGATTACAAAATCCAATAAATATCCCCTGCGCATGTATTCTCCTTGTGTTTATAAATACGCAAAGCATTGCGTATAATCCTTTACATACTTATTCGCCTCATATACTTGTTTTGAGGCGGAAATGTGTAGTCACAGATCACAAATTATTTTTATATTACAAAAATTACTGACTTGAATCTCTTTAATTTAAATTTCTTTTAAAATTTATTTTCAGTCACTTTGACTACTTATTTAATATAGCCGCACAACCGATAACACCAATATTTATTATAACTAATATTAATTACACACCTAAACCATTAAAAAAACATGTTTTATTCGTTATACACAATAAAATTTTACAACTTTATATAATTTACACTAAATTATATAAAGAAATAATAAACACTTAAATAATTGATATAAAAGAAGAAAATCAAAAAATAAAATTTGACTTCTTACCTATTTCAAACAACACTTAAGAAATATTCAATGAAGACCAACATTATGACAAAAACAAATAAACAAACAAAAAAAAACACCAGCACATTTAGTGAATGTTTGGATCAAAAAATTGAAAGCTCGAAATGACAATGTTCAATATGAATAATTCATCCGAACAATGGGGCATTTCAGCTCATTGATTTGCTATGAGAAACACAAGGATTTAATTGCTTTTGAAAAATGTAACATTTGTTAGATTGCCCAATGGAAACCGCAGATTACTCGACAATAACAGTAGTCCTATCGACGCATTTAATCAGTTCCATAAACACTTGGATGAAAAATCAAAACTCGGTGAAGGAACAATCACCATGTACGGCGATGATTTAGCACGTTTCCTGGACTACATGATAGAAACGAGAGTATTCCTGAGTGATGTTGCACCGACAAGGAAAGAGTTGGATGAGGCAGTGAATGCTTACCCTGATTATTTAGCAAACGGTGATAAATCCAAAAACTCGTTTGTAGCAGAAATTGCTAAACGAATTGGTGGGTTCAAGGGGGTTAACGTTGATGGGCATCACATTGCAGCGGTCAACCATTTCTTAGTGTTCGCAGAGCAGCTCGCAAAGGACATGTTTGAATTAGCGGAACTTGTGGCAGGGGTCACTATTGATTCACCCGCACTTGTTTTCTCTGCGTTACAAGGCGAAGTCAAAATGTCCCCCCATGAAATTAATCGCATACGACAAAATTCTGTCTTTGGCGCAAATCTTCGGCAAATCAAGACTTGGAAGAAGGCAAGGTTGCAGTCAAAAAACAAAGGCAATCAGAAAAATATCGATCCTAAAAGCGACATCTGCTTGTTGCAGCAAACAGAAGATCTTTACGTGGAAGGGGCGAACATGGACTTCCCTCTTGAACATTTTCAAGAACTGCTCGAAAACGAACCTTGCCCCAGAAACCGTGCACTGTGGGCATTATTGGGCGGCGGTGGCCTCCGACAGAGTGAGGGGGTGATCACATATATTCCCTTGGTCTTCCCTGAAGAGCAGATTGTTAGGATAGTTGACCCCAACGATTGGCGTGGTTCCTCAAAATACAAAGTACCGCACCGCTTCAAGGGGCGCGAAACAGCCAACGTATACATCATCCCGGCTTTACGACAAATCTTTTTTGATAGCTACCTAGACTTAATGAAAATAAGGCCGCTCTCTGATGAATATTACGTTTTTTTGAAACATGACAAAAAGAGTTATGCGGAACCGCTTCACCTTGCAACCAATACAACTCTGAACAAGGCATTTAAAAAGGCTCAGAGACGCATTGGAATGACGACTTTGTACACCTTACAAAGCTTGCGCCACATGTACGGTGTTTTTATGGTTAACCATTTCCCCACGCCTTGGAAAACTGAGAATGGACTTGATATTGGACACGTTCAGCAGTTGATGGGGCACGCATGCCTTGAAAGCACGAAACGGTATGCCAAGAAAAAGAAAAGTCTTTTGAATGCCAAAATGGAACTTGGGGAGCGTATGTTAATGGGAGAATCTCACCTTGATTTGCCTGGAATGATAGTCAAAAACTTACGTGATCAAGCGGACGCTATCGAGAAAAAATCAATGGCAAGTAAAGAAAAACAAGCAATAGCAACCGAGGGAATATTATGATTAATGCCACAAAGGATATCATCATTCTCAATGAAGGCAAGGTGCTAGATTGCGTCGATGAATTCACGAAAGCAATGCTGGATAGAGGTATTGTAACGGAAGGGATAAAAAGGCAGTCAACAATGTTATATCTTGATTACAAAGACCTTTCTCTCATACAACAAGGTGCATTTGCATACTATTTGATGCCCGTGCTAAAAAACATCACCATCACTCGATTGCGTGAGTTGTATCAGATAACTCTAATTGCAAAAGGGGAATTTGACAAACAGAAAAAAATCGAAGACATCCTGAACTGTAAATTTCATCACCCAAAAGTTACTGCTGGTGTGCACGCAGCCTGCCTTACCTTGTTTGTTTGGCTGTGGGAGTATAGGATAGCGGTTTTGTCAGCCAACTTTAAAGTTATCGCAAAATATCGCATTGTTGGCAAGATTAGAAATGAAATATTAGACAAGCTCTTGGAACTACAAGTAGCAGGTGCTAAAAGCAACCAAGAGGTGGCAGATTATAGAGTAGCAGCAAGTTGCCTAGCTTACATTCTATCCACCGATTGGCGCTTATGGACAGATGTATCACTCTTAGGCTATTGGGAGAATTTACGTTCTCCTGACGCAATCACACTTTCTTTTCACAGTGCTCCTAAACTTTTATTTGAGTTGGCTGCTGACAACGGAGCCGCATACTCACAAAAAGATGTAGACAATGTCTTTTCAAGAAGCGGCACGCATGCTGCAAAATTAGCAGATCCATTAATCCTGTTAAACACATTAGAACAAATAAACAACTATTTAGAAGGGTCAGTCACCATTGAAGGGATTAATGGTGGAACTTTGCAGATTGCCAGGAAAAAAGGCGTTTCCACATTATCCAGAATGAAAGCTAACGCCGCAAACGTCCGCTTTGGCGGGAGTATAAATGATTCTATAAAACTCGATGTTGGCAATATGAGACCTAAAGATAAGCTTGCCCATTATGCCAAGCACGATGATATGGATAATTACTTGAAATACCTTCCTAAGCTGAAAAAAAATCATATAGACCTCAACTACCTGGACATGGGGTTTTATCCAGGTCTCAGCGTAGAGCCAAGAATTCAGTTTCCTGAATGGTGTACAGTGATTGAGGCTTACGTTAAAACAATTGTGACATCAATTAAAAGCCGCAAAGGATTTATTGCTTATCTTGCAGACTATCTGTTTGTCTACTTAGTTTGCTTTTATGAATCGAATACGAATGCGGTTCACCATCTTCCGACAAAAATTCAAGATTTTAGCCGTGTTATTTTCTGGGATCAAACCGTCATGCCAAAGGAATTGCAGACTAATGCACCGATAACTTTCGCTGAATTCATCAAAGAAAGAGCGCCTTCACATTCTGGCAAGATGGTTAACATTGCGCAGGGTTTCTTCGAATTTATAAAGACTAACTATTGCGACTACCATCCTGAGTTTCCTGACGCACTCGTGCTCAATAACTTCGAAAATCCAATCAATCAAAAGGCAGATGTTGCAGGTAAGTGGAATAACAAGTCCGCACCTACAAATAAGATCGCCATGCCGATAGAAACCTTGCCATTCGTCCACAACACGTTGCGTGTGCTTAACGAGGCGCATAATAAGCTACAGAAATTCCTTCTTAAGGATGAAAATGCGAGCAAGAGATCATCGTATACAAGAGAGCATCCTGTTTTTAAATTATCAGATTGGGATATCGATTGCTCTTTTGAATTGAATGGGAAAACGGTGCGTTTTGATGTGATCCCTGATTTATTTAACTGGGAACGTGGTGGAGGCCATTATCCTGCCTTGAGTTGCTTTCGGATGCTAAGAACGAATGTGCATGCAGGTCAGCGAATGGAAAACATTCAATGGCTGGATATTGATAATTTTGACCAAAACTCACAAGGCCGAGTTAATGGCTACTTCCAACCACTCTGGATTGATATTGACAAAATATACGAAAGCCGTATCGCAAAAACCCCAACATTCATACTCGATGAACTCCAAGCAGAACGTGAATACCAAAGGACATATGGGCTTGAAATTTCGCCCATAAAATCAACTTTTTCAGAGAAACTTATTTCCCCTCTTTTTAGAAGTAACGCTGCTCAAAATACAGGTGGACCTTTTTGTGACCAAGCCTATTTAGATTTATGGGTAGATATACTCTGGTTTATTCAGCAACATTATAACGAATTTGTGCCTCCCTCTAAACAGCATAGCTTTGTGCGTTTGGTGCCCTATAAGGATAGCACGGGTAAGAATGCCAACAACTACCAATGGAATCAGGGCGTGCCTATTATCGACTCCGATGGGGTACATCACAATGGCAATGCGACAGCACTTCAATTGCTTGCCGTCCATACACCACACTCTATGCGAAATACTTATACCGTAGCACGTAAAGGATTGATCGATTATCAAGATCTCATGGAACAGCAGGGTTGGACAGCAGAAGTCACCATGCATCATTATCTACAGGCCATGCATCAAAACGATAAAGAAAGGCTTTTAGAGTTGGCTGACAAATCAATAATGGAGGGTACATGTCTCACTGAGGGTGCGTCTTTACAGGCACTTTTTTTGCAAGGAAACAATGCTATTAGACCCTCAAAGGAAGGTTCTGCAATGAGTGAGTCGCTTGCCGCCGGAGCTGAGGCAGTCATTCATGATCAGGGCCTAATCTCTATACGAGTCACAGAGTTAGATGAATATAGTGGTGATGACGGTCTGATGATGCTCAAAGCGCAACAACGCAGTATTAAACCCGTTATTTTTGACCATTGCCTCTGTCCCGCAGGGGGAGATTGTCCGAAAGAAATTGTTGCAATCATTGGCGAGAGAAATCGCTGTGGATTATGTCCTATCGCTTGCTACGGTATCGATCACATCAGCGGCCTGAATGCACGCATAACTGAAAAGCGTGATGCGGCTAATAAAGGTCTCGATATGCTAAAACGGTTGGAAGCAAGAAATGAAGTTCCCTCTGCAACAGCTCATATCAAAGAACAGATCAATCTGAACCAATCCGAAGTTGGCTCAATGCGTATGACCGCTAATTTGCTTGAGAAAAAGCTAGAGCGCGGTGAATTAGATCGATACCTGTGCAGACATCCAGATATGGTCAAAAATGTGGTTAAAATTTCAATTGATACCACCAGTGAACGTAACCTATTCCTCTCAAAATTGATCGATGCACAAGCGCACCCTCAATACTGTAGCGAAGGCTTCGTGGATCAGTGCTATGCACATTACCGAAGATTTAATGCTGATAAGAATAAACAAGATGTTGAAAGCGATCCCGTACAAGTTGTCGCGGGGCATTTATCAGCAATTATGCGAGAAAAAAATATAGGTATCAACCAATTGCTTTCAGTCCCTGAATTTAAACAACTGGTCGAGGTTTAGTAATATGGGAAGACGTAAAGGTGATAACCCTTTTAAGTCTAGACAGTTAGGAATGATTGATGGAAAAATCAAACTGATCAATGGTTATTTGGCATCGCTACCGAAGGGGTTGACGTTTGAGGAATATAAAGATTTTGAAAAGTATATCGCCGACAAAGTTGGGTGTTGTATCACGACTATTACACGCCAAGATGCATATATTAAATTAATTGTCACCAAATGGGGGGATATGAATCCCGATATTGACAAGATAGACCCCGATAATGCGACTCCTGCTCAAATTAAAAAACTTGTAGATTATTACAAGGTGGAAAGTGCAACCTCGAAAGGTGATTTACGAAGAAAGCAAAAATATTTTGAAAGCGCAGAATATATTAATGAGTGGCTAGAATCGAATGCCACGAGTGAGCAGCCTTATCTCATCCCTTGGCTAGCAGAAGCTGATATGGAGCCAAAACGCCTTTCTGACGACTCGGTCATAACTGAACAGACAAAGTTGCTATCAGGCGGTTTAGATAAGCCAGAGGGCACTGGCAGTGAACCAAGTTGGCAGCAGAAATACGAAGTGACCTGTGAGGCTTTTGCTCTTTATATCTCTAAAACGGGAAGCATATGGGGCATTAATTATGACCGTAAGGCAGACACTTTGATAGGCGCACCAATTACTGAGGATGATGACACCATTGATTATTACCTCCCAGACGAAAGCGTTCCGAATGCCTCTTTAAGATATTTACGTGAATTCTTGGACGGAAAAGGACGCTAACATGTCAAACATATTGCTTGCTGAATTGAGCAACATGCCAGCCAACTCAAAATCAACAGTCATGTTGAAAGAGTACCTTAGTAAGTTGTTAAAAGAAGGCTGGAAGTTACCGGAGGGCAACAGCAAGGAAGGTGTTGACATAACGGCTCTTACGAACTCAGCGGGGCTTGGGCGACAGGCGTTTTACCCTGACCGAGGTGCCGCTGAAACTATAACAATGTACCAATGGGCAGTGAAAAAAATTGGTATTGAAACCATTATTGAGCGAGAAGAACGCGCATTAAATTCAGACACAACTGACGCAGAAATATTAAAGACGATGCTGAAAGAATCCGAAAGAAAGCTTGGAGATAAAGGTAAAGAAGTTCTGAAGTTACAGGCACATAACAGAAACCTTGTTAAGCAACTTAAAAAACGTAATGACGAGATCGAGCAAATGAATTCCGTCAATACAGCGCGTCTGGATGGATATGAGGTGATAATCCCGTGGATAAACGAATAATTAACAGCTTCATGTTGGTGACATCCATTCGCCCACAGCTTAACTCTGTTAGCGTCTCTGGCACATACGACAAGCAACAACGCACGGCTGAATTTCCAGACCTCAATAATATTCCGCGTGTTGGGGATTTAATTCAGATGAACGGCATCCTTGTACAAGGGGAGCGTCGAAGAGTTCTGAAAGTAAAAAGTTGGAAGCTTACACCTGCGACTGCCGCAAATATTTTTGAATTCATTAAACGCGCTATATCCTTTAAGAGTGTCTTAAATAATCGACAGCTAAAAGCCCTTCATAAAGCCTACTTTGCCTTTCCAAGGCGGCTCATTGCAGCTATGTCGGGAAATCGAACAGCAGAATTGGAACGAGTCGTCGGTTGTTTCATGACTGCCGCCAAACTTGAAGGGGCTTGGGAGGTTCATCTCCGTGAACTCAAGGTTGTGCACTATTTGTCAGAATACAGCTTAAACCCGCAGGAGGCGCTCGCTATGCTCGATTTACATCACCTTAAAGTCATTGAGGTTGTTGAAACCAACCCCTACGCGCTGATGCCTGTCATAGGCTTTGAACGAGTGGACGCTATCTGTATGAAAAAAGGGATTGATGAATTTGACCCTCAACGGCTTGCTGCCCTTGGCTGTTACTTAGCTAGAAAGCAAACGCAGAATACTGGCAGTAGTCTGTTAAGCGAACATGACTTCAATATCGGAGCACAGGAGTTTGGGGTTGATACTCGTTCAATAATTTATGAATCAAAGCGCAGTGGGGTCTTGATTGTAAACGGGGAGTGTATAACTTCAGCTTGCTATCACGAGATGGAAACAAGGATTCGCACCTATCTAACACAAGTAGAAAGGCTTCCTTGTGTGATGTTTCATGATTACGAAATTGACACTGAAATATCTCTATTTAACCGGATTGGAATATTCCCTTTGCATGAAAAGCAAGCTTTGGCTGTTCGGCTCGCTATGCATCATCCAATCACCTGTATACGAGGCGCGGCAGGGGTTGGAAAAACAGAAGTCATCAATGCTATCTCAACCATTAACAAGCGAATGACAGGAACGTCTGTGACATCAACCGCGTTGAGTTCAATTGCTGTTGATCGTATAAAACAAGCCACAGGTCTTAAAGAATGCTACACAATCGCAAAACTCAAATCCGACTACTTGCTGAAAAAGCTAGACATCAAAGCTGGCACAATCTTAGTAGTTGATGAAAGCTCTATGCTGAGCGTTCAGGATCTATATGTGCTCTGTAACCTCGGTCTTCGTGATGTTCGTATAGTGTTTGTTGGTGACACAAATCAGTTAGAACCGATAGGTTACGGCTCTTTCTTTAAACAAGCGACACAATACTTTCCAACCACAACATTAACAAAAGTATGGCGAGCTGAGGCAAAAGAAATAACTTTTGCAGCCAACACTATTTTGAACGGTGAACGACCAAGTGCTCAAGGTGCATTTGGCTATATAAAAAGACAGATAAATGAAATAGTATCTTATGCACACGAAGAGAATGCACAAGTTATCGCTGCAACAAATAGAACAGTGGCAAAGATAAACACGGAGATCCAAACAGCTAAATATTCTGCATCTGCGGTGCCAGACCTCTCGATTATGTCAACACCTTTTTATCGAGGTGATAGAGTGATTTTCACTAGGAACTTGAATAACTTAGGAATATACAATGGACAGTTTGCCAAGTTCGTATGGGCTAAGAACAACGAACTAGTATTTCATCTTGAAACTGCAAGCGGGAAGCACAGTGAAAAGATTATTAGTTATCATCAGGCTGCCAATGCAGGTGTTCAATTGGGGTACGCTTGTACGGGACACAAGTCACAAGGGGCTGGCTTCGACAAAGTTGTAGCGGTGATGGAGAATATACCTATGTGCAATAAAAACTGGGCATACACAGCAATAACAAGAGCGAAAAAAGAAGTACGTGTTGCTGAAATTACAAGGCTAGAAACTGTGATGAACCAACCAATTCTACAACGAATGACGCAACGAATGGTTCCGCTAGTGTCTTAATTTGTAGTAGCTCAAACTTGAATTGACACTTTTAGTAAATAGGACTTTATCAAGCCTGACGGTATCTAAAGCTACCACTATAGATTCTTTAAATTAAATTGTCATCTCTCCCGACTGACCTAAAACGTTCATGTGGTAATCGCACTACTTAATAGTCTAGTTTGTCTCGCTAATATTTGTATTCTCACCTTCTATAGTTTAATGCTATGTGTAAAGGCAAAGAAATCAACCAGTCATGTTTACCCCTTATTATGTGCTTAAATGCTATTAAAGTACTATTGTAAAGGAAAATCACATTGAAAAAGCCAACGTAAATTATAATACATGTTGAAAAACAAAAACTTAAGTGGTGGGAGTAATTGTAAAATACAGGTAAAACAAATGGTTATACATTTCTATTGTATAAGTTGGCTTTCTTTGTATAATAAATCAACTATTAACAAAGGAGTTATAACATGAACACTCAGCCAAATACAGCAACACCAACAAAACAACTTAGCCCTGTACTTGCTAGATTAATGGAAGAAGTTAGAAATAATAAAAATACTGTTGGTGGCAGTTATGATAGAACTCACAATCGCCACAATAGAGGCCAGTAACCTTTATGGCAGTACGTTTGGATACGGTATTAATTAAAACGGCAAGCCGTTGTAATTTAGATTGCTCTTATTGTTATGTTTACCAAGGTGAAGATACTAGTTGGAAACAGCAACCTAAAAAGATGTCCGTAGAAACAATAAACGTGCTAGTTAACCGACTTGTTGAACAGTCACAAAGCCAAAGTGTCGGTTTTGCAATTGTTCTTCATGGAGGGGAGCCTTTATTGCTTGGGTATGAGCGATTGCAATATCTTCTTAAGCTATTAAGGGAGAGTTTTAATCACGAGCTATATCCGATAAGCCTACAAACCAATGGGGGCTTGTTAACAAAAAAGTATCTAGATCTTTTTTCTGATATGAAAGTTAGTGTCTCTGTTAGTATTGATGGGAATAGGCTCGCTAATGATTTGGCTAGAGTCAGCCGTTCAGGACAAAGTTCATTTGATGATACCGTTAAAGGTATTCATTTATTGAAAAGCCATCCTGATAATGATTTTCTATTCGCTGGAACGCTTTCTGTTGTACAGCCATCTATATCACCACTCGACACCTACAATTTTTTGAAAAGTTTAGGCACTCCAAGCATGGATTTTCTATTTCAGGATGGTAATCATGATAAATTACCGCTAGGTAAAATATCATTTGAGTCAACTGAATATGGTTCATGGATGTCTGAGTTATTGACGATTTATCTTTCTGATAAAGAGCCTGTAAAGATACCTTGTATTGATGACATTATAAGGTTATCGATGGGGGGGAAATCATCTAAAGAAGGGAAAGGGCAAGAGTCATTTGGTATTTTAATAATAGAAACTGATGGTGAAATAAGAAAAAACGATACACTACGATTATCATTTGACGGTGCTGACTTTTTCAGTGTTAGGGAAAATGTTAGAGATACCCCTTTATCTAGGGTTATTAACTCTAGTGAATTTAAAGCTGTTTCTGAATTACAGACACCCACGTCTTCAACTTGTTTAAATTGTGCCTCTTTAGACGTTTGTGGTGGTGGAATGCCTCTTTACAGATGGAGCGATCAAAATGGATATGATAACCCTTCAATTTTCTGCAAAGATCATTATATTTTTATTGAAAATATAAAATCCACTTTGCATGGAATCTAATTTATTTTCATCAAATAGGCTAAATTATGTTTCCAAATTTAAATGATATTGACTTTAAGGATGAACCTTATAAGTTTTTTTCTAGTTCTCCAAATACCGATGATAAAACGATATCAACATGGTTAGATTGGTTTGAAAATCAAGCGCCTTGGCGTTTAGTTGAGACGGATTTTTATGAGCAACATGAATTTAGCTTATTAAATATGGATTTGCCAGAATGTGTTTCTATCTTGGCTCATGAGGATACTTTAAATCATGTGAAAAGTAAGGTTGAGGAGTTATTTAATGTTCGACTTTCTAGTAATTTAGAAGTTATCGCTCATAAATTAGTTAAGGGTCAAACGATTCGAATTCATAATGACTTTCTAAATATTAATGATAGAGAGACGCATAGAGTATTACTACAATTAAACCGAAATTTTGATGAAAGTAACGGTGGCTTTTTGATGATATTTAAAGGGAAGGAGCCTGAAGATTTAGTTGAGATAATCGAACCTATTAGTGGTTCTGTTCAAGGGTTTGAAATATCTTCTGAATCACATCATGCCGTGAGTACCATCCATAGCGGAGAAAGGTATACAGTGGTTTATTCCTTTAGAGAAATAGTTAACGATTAATTACAGAATATGAATGGCATAGCTACCTGTCAGATTTAATTAAGCTCTGTAATTTACAAATGTCAGAATTTCTGTTTCATCCAACACAACACACAAATCAATGCGCAATAACTTATGCCACCATTTAGTAATTCCGTTTACAGTTAACTGCATTTAGCGAATACCTCTAAGGCTTTTACTTGTTGCAACGCACAGTTTTTAGGCCAACCAAATCGCTTATCATCAGGAACACCTGCTGAAGTATCAAATGGCACTATCCATAAACTTAAGACACTCTCATCATCAAAATCAAAACTCTGCTCAATAGCCTCTTGAAAGTCAGCATGACTTGGGTAAATCAAAAATAGCTCACCTTTACCCTTTAAATATTTATGACCGTAGGCAAACATTTGATAAAAATCTGATTGTGATAAACCATATTTATTGTCTTCATCTGTTTGATTAATCAACTTCCACTTAGTATCAAGTACGCAGGCACTTTGACCTTTTTTTATTCCGTTAGTGTAACGAAGTAAAAGGTCAGGTTTGAGTTGAAATCGTCTTTTACTTTTATGTTTAACCAAGTATTTAGAACTAGCTTGTGTCTTTAAACTTAAACCTTCAAGAGGATGTTTATTTAAAATACTCGCGACATAGCTTTCAAATACGGCTTCCATGGGGAACAACAATGAAAAAGCATTACTTTTCCCTTGTAATGTTAGTGGTGAAAACCCTTCAAGAATTAGCCTTGTCCACGCAAGAGGGGCTTCATAATAATTCATACCTCTATCGAGCTTGATACTGGCAAAATCATTCTTAATATTATTACTGACAGGTATGTCGGCAAAAGCAAACAGTAACTCTTGAATGAGTTTTTGGTTATTGGCACTTCGACTGTAGCCACTTACTTTTTTTAGTGCTGTGTGAAGTAAACGATTTACGGGCCTATCTTGCTGATATTCTTCATACTCAACATAAAATTTATGCTTATTAATGAAATTATGCTGAACTTGCTTGCCCACTAATAATTTACCTTTTAAGAAAGCAACATTATCTTGCTGTCTCACATAATCACTGCGTAACCCTCGCTTAATTAGCGTATTTACCGCAGTCAAAAATTGGCTTATAAACACCTCTAATAACGGTATTTTATTTTTAGCCAAGTTAGCATTATGAGTTTGAAGATGGCGAAACTGCTTCAGTTCTTTTAACATCATCAACAGCGAGGCACGAGACACCTCTTTAGCATCACCACTTGCTATTTTTTTAGCAAGCTTTGGTAGAACTTCTATTTGTGTTCCGTCAGGCGTAAAAAGAACGCCTGCATAGTTTTGAACTTGCAGCACTTCACAATTATCAACCTGCTTTAAGCGTAAAAATCTACTTTCTGATTCATCACACAAGCATAGTTTTTTTAAATAATCGTATGCTTTTTTAGAAATTGGTTTTATCTTGGCAGAGGCTTGGATTTTATTACTATCATCATCGCCATTACCTAAATAACCAAATTCAAATACGGATGTTTGTTTCTTTACAACCAGCATTAAGCGTTGCTCTTTTCAGCCACAACAGAGTCTTCACCTGTAGCAGGTTCTTCATTAACAGATGCTTTATCTATCTTTTTAAGTACAGTTTCATCATAAATTGCTTGGTATGCCAGATGGTTATGCCATGCAGAGTGCTCATCATCAAAATCAGCGAGTTTGAAGGTCGTCTTTTTATCTTCATAGGTTTCTAAACCATGATCTTCGCCAAAAATATCGTTATATGACGAGACATGCTTTTTAATGAAAACATATGGGATTAACGCCTTACTCTTCTTTCGATTATCACCCAGCACTAAACGTATTTTATTCCAATCTTCAAAAAAATATTCTTCTAATAATGGGATGATTTTATTTCTAAAGACATGTTGAAGCTCTTCAAAGGCTTTATCTTCGTCTTCTAAATCAACTATGGCAGCAACAGGCATAAAGAACGCATGACCTAGCGTATGCTCTCGGTCATAAAGCACTTCAATACGTTCATTCATTTTACTCAGTAACAAATTAAGCTTAATGCCGTTAACCGACTTACCTGCAAATAATTCAGGTTTTGGCATCATTTCAACAAAATCAAAACGACGGCGTAATGCAGTATCCATCATCGCCAACGATCTATCTGCCGTGTTCATCGTACCAATGATGTGAAGGTTGTCAGGAACAGAAAAAAGAACATTTGAATAAGGCAACGTTACTTCTATCGCTTCAGGTTGTCCGTTACGTTTTGATGGTTCTATTAGAGTAATTAACTCACCAAATATTCTTGAAATGTTACCTCGGTTAATTTCATCAATAATTAAAACAAAGTTTTTTCTTTCCACAGCAGGCATCTGCTCAGGAGCACTAATCTCTCTTAAAAATTTGACTAACGGACGATAGTAAACTCCTAATCCAGACTTGTACTCACGTCTACCTTCAAAAATTTCTCTTAGGGTGGAAATACTTAATGTGTGATCTTGGCTGCCACCTCTTTTTTCAAAAAATATCCGCTTGTCATTAAAGTCCAAAATTTTAAATGAGGTCTTAGACATATTCACTTCAACGTAATCTTCTTCAGAAAACAGTTCTGTAAAAGCTAACCAAGCATTGTCGAAATTATATGTCGATTCAGAGGCTTTACTATTGAGAAACTTTTCGGCCTGACGAGCTATGTCTTTAAAAACACCAGCTTCAACATCGTAGGATATATTGCCATCATCTGAAGAAGCTTTAAGCCCTTCAACAAATTCTTCATAACCATAACTTTGATGAAAAGTAACAAACCTAATTCGGCCTTCTGACACTAAATCATCGTATTGCTCTTGATACTCTGCTCTTACTTCATCAATAGAACCTTCTTCAGGAGAAAATCCAGGCTCTGCCGCATTAACAGCTTCCACTATTGTATTATATGTTTTACCTGTTCCTGGAGGGCCATAAAGGATCTTATTTAAAGACCCTTGAGTTATTGTTGGATATTTCTGTTCATCAGAATTAACAAAACTTTCACTGTTATTTTTCATGAACAATTCAAAATTTTGTTTCGCACCGTTAAAAGCAAAATCAATTAAGGCTTTACGTTCTGGTTTGTCTGGTAAGACTCTCCAAATACGTTTTTGATAGGTATACATGTACCAAGTTAATTTTTTAAAATTGGGTTGCCAGTCAACTTTTACGGTTTTACCATCATTTAAATTCTCAATAACGATACCAATAGCTTTGATATCCATGACCGATGCCATTTTTCCATTGTTATCAAAAGGTAAACCATGAGTTTGAGTGTATACTGACTTTATTGCGATCTTATCGCCTTTTTGTATTTGTTTTATTTTATCAGTATATTTCCCATCATTACCGCCTTGCCAGATACTTTCCTTAATAAACCGTTCAGTTTGGTCATCAACGCCACCATATGAAGCGCCTAAAAACCAATACACTTTATTACTTTCATCACTCTTTCCCTGTACTTCAAACCCCAAAGTGCTAGCTTTATCTACGAACCTTGAAATATTATCGATACCCCATTGAGTCGTTATCAATAACTCCCCATCTGTAACAGAAATAATTTCATCATCTTTGGAAAAGTAACGATTATTTTTTTTATCATCAGAGTTTTCAGGTAATGCATCATATTCAATTTTATTTATAAAAATCCCTCTTGTACCTTGCAGTTCATTAGGAAAAGCTTCGAGTAACTCCTGCAAGTTTGGCGCTTCATTTTCAACGTATTCCTTTATCACAGCTAAAACTAAACGGTTCTTATGGTGAGAGCGCCCATTAAATATATATTTTGTAAAATCTTTTAGCATTTGTGATTTCTTTCCTATTTTTTAATAGATCCATTAATAACTGAAAGCTCGTGAAAGAAACTAATTAACTCTCTTGTTCTTCTGGGTAAGCCAGTGGTGTAACAGCAGACCATCCTTCGCGTGCTGGTGCATTATTCTGCGTTCTTATACAGCCATCTTCAGTCGAAATAACTTTACCTTTTCGATGAATCATACCTCTAACAACAGATTTTCTTGGATGATGTTCATCTTCTTTGGATGCACTAACAATTGCTGTAAAAGTAGTGTCATCAGGTGCAGGTTGAAAGAAAGGTTTCTCACCTAACCAACGATCTAATAATTCAGTCGAGACATTTCGTCTAGAGCCATGATGTGGCACTTGAAAACGGTCTATACCTGGCAATGCAAGTCCAGCATATGGAGCATAATCAGCGGCTTCGGTTAATGCATCACGTCCAGCATCACCTGTAAGTAATATTTTGTTGTCACATAAATAAGCATACTGAACAACACTCATTTCATTTTCCGCAGAAGTTGGATCTGATGAAAAATTCTCATCTCCCCAAAGCACAGCCACTATGGTACGAGCAGCTTCATTCAACATTCCGAACAAGCCACTAAAAACATCTTCAGATTTTTCGTGATGTTCAGGGGTTTTATCAGACTCAACAACTAAATCTAAATATCGAGTTTTAGACGGAGCCATTACCGTAAACCCTCCAATAAAAGCACCTTGTAACGGCTCTTTTATAGTTATACCTTTTTGTGAGGCAATATCTTCTAACGCAACTAAGTTGGGGTATAATTCTTTTAATCTTTTCTTTAAATTTTCTACTGAAGTGAAACGCTTGAATCTATCGATAAGCTCGTCTGCATAAAGCCACGGCCTCAACATCCATAGCTCACCAACATTATAACTTTCTAATACTGTTCTTAACCCACCAGCATGATCACCATCAGGATGAGTTACTACAACTGCATCAATATAAGTTGGTGTGCCATAATGTTCATTTATATGCGCAACTACTTTGTCACCTGTAGCTTGAAAGCCGCCATCAACAACATGAATTCGTTGAACTCCATTGGTTTGATACCTAATGCAAATAGCATCGCCACTTTTTTTAGAATCAACGTTTAAAAAATCAATTTCATAAAAGTCATCCATTACTTCTCTTCCTTATTATCTTCACTCAACTTCCCATTTCTGGTTTTTTCTATGCCAAATAATGACTTACCAATTTCTTCAATTTTTGCCACAAATTTATCAACGTTTAGCCCTGCAAAAAAAGCAAATGCATAATAACCAAAATTACCAGCATCAGTGTCTTGAGACGCATCCAGAACAACTAAACCAGCTTTCAAAAATACATAAGCCACAATCCCGCATATAAAACTGGTTAATGGTCGCAAGTAGTACCAAATTTCCCACGATTTAGTCCACCTGTCATGAACACAGCGATTGAGATAAACGGAGCGTAGGCAATACAAAACACCACCTAATGTGGCTATCAACGCACATCGAATTGCCAATTCACTCTCAGCTAATGATTCAGGCAAGCCAAATTGCTCTAGACCTAAAAATACAGACGCTATTATTAAAAGCATCACTACCAAATATGTAATCACCAATTTCATTTACGTTCCTTGTCTATAGTTCGCCAGAGAAAGCTTTTTGGCTCAAAGATTCAAACAATGGTTGATGACTTTGATTTTTAGCCCGTTGCAACAATTGCAATGTACTTTGAACTATTGATTCAAACCTCTCTTGCACACCTATTGGTGGGACAATAACATCAAGAGACTCTACTTGCAGTTTTGTAAGAGCTTCTCTAGTTGCACCACCAGCACTAGCGATACTCATGATCTTTTGTTTGTAACTACTCGATGTAATTAACCTTGCTATAAAAATTGGCAATACCTTTTCTGGTTTAGTTCTTACGATACATACGTGCTGGTTAACTCTTGCGGGTAATATGTCATTATCAACCAGCGCAGCCCTACAAACAGAAGCTCCCGTTATGTTCAATAAAAGATCATCTTTTTCAATTATCACGTTTTTTAACTTTTCAGCCTGTTCATCCGATATAAAAGCGAGATTTTTATGTACAAATTTATTGTCATGAACATTTAGACTACGGATTAACGAAATGCCTTGCTCAATATATGCCTCCTTACCACCTCTAGGCGTAGAACCACTTCCTAACTTATTAGTTAGTTCTTTTAGTGATTTAACATCCCAACCTTTCGGATTGGTGACGGGATCGCCAAACATATCTAGGAAGACGCTGCGGAGGAAGTCGTCGGCGAGGTTGATGCCTTGTTGGCGTTTTCGGCGAATGGCATCGGCTTTATCTAATATCGTAACGATGCGTTTTTGCTCATTCAGTGGTGGCAGTAACATTGGATAATCTTTAAGAGCATCCATATCTACACCACTTTGACCAGCAGTGCGCTGTGATAAGCCATCAATTAATCGAAAAAGCTTATCTTGTTTCAAAAAATGGTAAAGATAATCTTTATCTACTTTTTCTGAAGGTTTTGCTTTCATTAAGGCAACATTATATGCACCTTCTAGCCCTTTTAATATTTGGAATACCGGGGGGCCATAACGCCCAATCATTACGTCATGCTTAGTACAAAACTTCTTAGTTGAGTCTTCTTTAATATAAGTTAAGTTCTTATCAGATTTATAATCTCTAATTTGCAATAAGCGAACATACCCTTCTTTAGGCTCATATATGAAGGAAGATTTTGGAGGTTGTGATCCACCAACAAAACTAACAACATCTCCAAGCTTAACTACAGGGCAACTCACAGCATTTTCTCCAACACTTTTAAATCAGCTAAAATTTCATTTTCTAAGCTCACTAGCTTACCTAAGATCTCTTTTGGTGGATCGTAGCTTTCTTCTTCATATACAACTTCTTTGTAGCGGTTGATGGAAAGGTCGTATTTGTTCGAAGTAATATCATCTTTACTTACCCAAAAAGCTTTCTGAGTTTTATCGTTTTTGTCCGTTTCAGCAACGGATTTATCACGCGCTTTAAATTCAGCTACTAAGCTTGGCAAGTCATTATCTTTAATTGGGGTACGTTTATCATCAAGCGAGAAACCATCGGCTTGTACATCATAAAACCAAACATGGTCGGTAGTGCCACCTTTAGTGAAAATTAGAATAGCAGTTGATACACCCGCATAAGGTTTAAAGACACCACTTGGCAGTGAAATAACGGCTTCAAGCTGATTGTTATCAATTAATAACTGACGCAGTTGCACGTGGCCTTTTGATGAACCAAATAATACACCATCAGGCACGATAGTCGCTGAGCGGCCACCCACTTGTAACATGCGCTCAATAAGCGCTACAAAAAGCAACTCTGTTTTCTTAGTTTTAACTTTACGTAATAGTTCTGGGCAAACATCTTCTTCGTCTAATGACCCTTTGAACGGTGGATTGGCGAGAATAATTTGCATGCCGCCTTTTGCTTCATTAGGGAAGTTTTCACTAAAGCGCTGGCTTAAGGTATCTTGATAATGAATGTCGGGCTGTTTAATACCGTGCATTACCAAGTTCATTACTGCAACACGTAACATGGTAGCGTCAAAGTCAAAGCCGTGAAACATGTCAGTATCAATGTGTTTTCTGTCTTCTGGTTCAATTAAGTCGCCAGAATAAAGTACATTTTCAACTTGCTTGCCATGGATATCTAACATCGGTATACCTGCATCATCGCCTTCGCTGATGAATAGTGGCTCTCGTTCAATGCCTTCGGCAGAGGTATATTTTTCCAGCAAGTATTCATAAGAAACAGATAAAAAACCACCTGTTCCAGTTGATGGATCGCAAATACGGCTGGTTTTATCAGGGTCCATGATTTCAACCATGGCACGAATGATATGACGTGGCGTTCTAAACTGACCGTTAATACCTGCGGTTGTTAACTTACTAAGCAAGTATTCATATAAATCACCTTTGGTATCGGAATTATCAAGTGGCAAGTCGTTAACCATTTCTACCGCTTTTACCAATAAGCTTTGCTTTTGGATCATCAATTGCGCATCTTTCATAAACTCGGCAAACAGTGATCCTTCATTATCTTCTGATGAACTTGAAGCAAAAAATGGAAACAGCTCATCTTTTACCACTTTATAAAGCTCTTCAGCACCTAAATGGCGAATATTTTGCCAGCGCAAATGTTGCTGCTGTTCGTTAAAGCGGTGATTAAACGCTTTTTTAGTACGGGCGCTGCGTTTTTCATCAGCTTGTTCGTTCATATCAAGCATGCGGGCATACATTAAAAAGGTAATTTGCTCAATTACCGTTAACGGATTGGTTATACCGCCCGTCCAGAATTCTTCCCAAAGTTTGTCTATTTTGCTTTTTAGTGGACCAGTGATCATGTGGTTCTCTTCGTTTTGTTTTATTCGGCTGTGACTATAAATTTGTTAGTTAGCCTAATATTGATTTTAAAATTAGTATTAAATTTAGATTCGGATTTCTTTTTCGATGCTTGTTGACTTATCGCCAAGTTCAACATCAAATTGTTTTATAAATTGTTCAATAACATCGGCTTGTTTTTCGTTAAATACACCGTCTAGACCCATGTCGTGAATTTGAGTAAATGGCGCATCATACAGTTGTTCTATTTGAATGGAACCATAACGAATTAAGTGGTTCTTTAACATGCTTATAAAGCGCAGTTGTTTAGCGTTAACATGAGTATGTATTTCTTGTACAAACTCCATAAAACTTTGCTCAATAGCAGCTTTATCCATACCGACTATGGTTCGAAGGATTTTGTCTAGGCTTGCTGATGATTCAGGGAAAAATTCTTTAAGAGTATTTAAATCAACTTTCGGGTTTTGGGTATGCACTAATGAGTTTAGTTGTACTAAATCATCTTTACTCACCGCAATACCCGCTCGTATTTTTTGCAAAACAACATCAGTTTCGAATAATGGTGACAGTGTTTTTTCTACCTCTTGACGGAATATTTGATAATCAATAGACACAATTTTGGTTGGCCTTTCAGTCACTATATAATCTGCTGCATCTTCTTTAATATCTAAGATGAGTTCTGGCTCAGGTACATAAGTACCTTTGTCACGCAAATGGATAATGCTACGCAGTGCTATGCGGCTTTCTTCTAATGCTGCAAAGGTTAAATCTTGCCAATAGGCTTCAGTTTGTATTTTGGCAATATCACTTGCTTTAGCTCGCACTTCATTAAGGTGCATTTGCAGCGTTTCAACTTTGTTCATTACACTTTGCTTGGCCAAATCAATTTGACTTGGGTCGATATATACCAAGGTTTGAATGATTGCCATTTCATTATCAAATTTATAGGCTTCACTTTGCCCCATGATATTGCGCCATTGCATCAGTGATGCTACTTGCTCAAACAAATTTGCTTTCATTTGCGGAGCGAATTGGTTGAGTGCTTTTTCATCTTTACATGCTTCAACGACTTGCCAGTTATCTCGTACAGCTATGGTATTCATATCAAGAGAACATACATCTTGATAAATTAATTTAATCACTTCATCAAAAGTTGCTACATCCGCTTTTTTAAGCGTGGTTTCAGCCAAGGTTAAACGTGATTCAAAAAGCTTTTGGGTAAGCGATTTGCTTTGCTTTACGTCTTCTTCTTCTGGGTCCATATCGAAGTAATCGAAGTTTTCCCAGTGATCGAATATCAAGAAGTGTGATTTATCTTTACCTTTGCCATAGAGGTCTTTACATAAACGTGTACCACGACCAATCATTTGCCAGAATTTAACTTTCGACTTGATTGGTTTAGCAAAAACAAGGTTTACACATTCTGGTACATCAATACCTGTATCAAGCATATCCACTGACACAGCAATACGAACGCTATTTTCTTCACTTGATTTAAAGTCATCAGTGAGTTCTTCTGCTCGTTCAAATTTTGAGTGAATGAAACGACAAAAGTTACTGCCAAGTTGTGGGTACATTTCACCAAATAATTCTACCAATAGTTCAGCGTGAAGTATGTTACGAGCAAAAACAATGGTTTTTCCCGGTAATTGCCCATCAACATCACGTATACCTTTTTCCATTAAGTTACGTAAAATAACACGGTTGGTATCTTTATTTTTAACGGCTTCATCAACTTGCTTTGCATCAAAGTTTAACTCGTTAGGATCGATACCCTGTTCTTCAAGCTGAGCAACCTGTTCGTCTGTTAGGTTATCTTTTTTAATGCCTTCACGTAGAAATTTTGTGGTAAAACTAACAATTTTATAAGGAACTAAGTTCTCTTCTTCAATCGCTTGTTCTAACGGATAGTTAGCTGTTGGCAATTTGAAGTCACAGCCAAATAACTGACAAGTTGAACGCGATACCATCTCGACAGGTGTTGCGGTTAAACCGATCTCTAACGCATCAAAGTATTTAAAGATATCACCATATATATTATAAATAGAGCGATGTGATTCATCTGCCACTATAAGATCGAAATATCCAACATCATACTTTTGAAATATGCTCATCATACCTGGGTATGTAGCGACAAATACACGAGCGCTGTCTGCCAATCCTTTTTTACTTTTACCAACAACATACAAAGGTTCATTGGTATGTTCATTAAAGGCATTACCTGCTTGTTTTCGTAGTTCTTTTCGGTCACATAAAAACAAGACTCGCTTAGCCCAACCTGCATCTAATAGTCGTTTAGCTAATGCGATAGAAACACGGGTTTTTCCTGTTCCTGTTGCCATAACCATAAGTGACTTGCGGTGTTTTTTGCTAAAACGTTCGCTAACACGTGTGATAGCTTCCATTTGATATATGCGTCCTGCGACATTGGTATCAATTGGAGTTTGATTTAAGTCTTTTTTAAGGCTGCGTTGTTTTATAAGGTATTGCAGACTGTCTTTTGAGTAGTAACCGTATAGCTTACGGCTATTGTAACCTTGTGCATCGTCTAAAATACGAATGTCGTAGCCATTAGAATAGAATATTACTGGACGTTGACCATATTGAGTTTCTAATGCATCAGCATAAATTTTGGCTTGTTCTCGACCTTTTTCAGCAGAGTGTTTAGCCGCTTTAGCTTCTATGACTGCTAGTGGTTTTCCATCGTCATCCCAAAGCACATAGTCAACTCGGCCATTACCTGTAGGTGTTGGTTGGTTAGTTACATCAACTTCTTTACCAACTTCATCGGTACTCGATTCATCAAGCGATACATCCCATCCTGCGGCACGTAAGTCCATATCAATAATACGAGCACGAGTTTCATCTTCGCTAAAGTTAAAGCTTGAGGTAATTTGTTTATTGCGCCCTTTAACTTCAGCCACTTTCGCTTGATTGATAGTTTGTTTAAGTTTGGCAGCTTCAAGCTGCGCTAGTTTTTGCGCTTGCTCAGATATGGCTAATTCTTCTAGTGCTTTTTTCAGGCGAGTTTCATTATCAGCGAGTTGCTCGGCAAGTTGCTTGTTCTTTTTAGTGAATTCAGCGTCAGCCTGATTTACGGGCTGCTTTTGTTCTGGTGCTGTAAATACAGGACAATCGCTTTGCTTGCCATTGTCGTAAGCCATAAATAGATAACAGGCAATAAAATAGCTTTCTTTAAGTATCCAGATCGCTTGTTGTTGATCAACCTGACCTTGGTGGGCAGCTTGGTTGCCACTTTTACGAATAGCATGCAGTTTGTCGGTAATAAGATTTGGAACGACACTGGTGAAATCGTCAGACGTGAGTTTATCGTAGATAGTGGAATTAGGAAAAACAGGCAGTCGTAGCTCTTTGTAGAGATAACCAACGACTTGTTCAGCAAAGCAGCGTAACTTTACCAGTGCGCTTTGCGGATCATCAATAGCATATTCTTCTGCAAATGCAGCAAGCTGATGTAACTGTGGCCACCTTTTTTGAATATGTTCAAAATTCATTGATTGCTTCATTCCTGTTTGATTCCTTGTGTCCATAATTGCAAGAGCAGCGCCAAATTTACTTATTGAATGTTTCTATCACTATTTTTCTGATGCTAAACCTAAACGCTTCATCCAGTTGCTTAGCGTTTGGTGGTCTTTTAATCCAAGCATCTTAGTTGCATGTTTCTTTATGTTCCCGCTTGCTTTCAATGCCGCTTCAACATAGTTTTTTTGATATTGTTCAGTAAGTTGAGTAATATCAACTTTGTCATTATAAGATAATACGACATCTGTACAATCATTACTTTGATGTCGATTAATTATCGCATCACTAAGATCTTTATCTGTAATGATTTGTGAGTCTGACCACAAAAACGCTCTGTTTAATGTGTTCCATAATTCTCTAATATTACCAGGCCAAGACTGCGATAAAATAAAATTAATTCCCTTTTCGGAAATATTTTTACCTACGTAGTATGGATGTTTACAGCCAGCTTTGTTTATTTGCTTAGTAAGTTGCTCAACTATAAACGGGATATCTTCAGCTCGCTCTCGTAATGCAGGCATTTGAATAATGCCTACAGCCAAACGATAAAATAGGTCTTCTCGAAACTTTCCTTTACTTACTAGCTTCAATAAATCTTGATGCGTAGCTGCAATTACACGCACATCCACATTGATTGTTTTTGTATCGCCTAGCCGATTAACTTCACCTTGCTGTAATACTCTAAGTAATTTAACCTGAATAGTCGGAGTAAGTTCTCCCACTTCATCTAAAAATAAAGTTCCACCATTGGCTTGTTCAAAAAGACCAGGGTGATCTTTTTCTGCTCCGGTGAATGCACCCTTTTTATGACCAAACAAAGTAGAATCGACAAGGCTTTCAGCCAGTGCACCACAATTTACCGTTCTAATTGGTTTATTAGCTCTTAAGCTTCCTTGGTGTATGGCATTAGCCATTAATTCTTTACCTGTGCCTGTTTCACCTAATATCAAAGCTGACACTTCAGAACGAGCAATTCTCTTGGCTCTTTCGACAACTTCTTTCATCGATAGCGATTGCACAGTTAACTCAGAAAAGGCTTTTTCAATTTTTGGTAACGATGTTGCAGAATTAGCAATATTTCTGGCAGCCGACTTTACGTACACCTGACCAAAATCAATGGGAATCTCGACTTGCTGCAACTCATTTTTCGGTGTTGCCTGTAAGAATTGTACATTGGCTTTACCTTTACCTAAAAGAACAGACAAAGTAGTCATTGCAGGTGTACCTGATGTCAGGTTAATAGATAAGGTATCTGCGGCTTCGCTTAGTTTAGTTATCCAACTTTCAGTTACTTGGTGGATAGATTCATAGTCAATAGGGTTTACGATATCAGCTTTGTAAACTTGGATATCTTGAGCTGGTCTATTTATAGTTGCCATACGTTTTTTTACAAAACGTTCAAATTGAATCCATTTATTTTCATCTTTATTTGAAAGAATAACAATTTTATCAAATGGAATTAGTGATTTAGTAGCAAGTGTAATGATGGCAGCACTTTGTTCATGCTCCATATTTAAAATATCACGATTGCCTAACCAAGTAAGAAGTGTATGCACTGTATATTGCTTATTATTATTTCTTTGTAAACTATCTTACCTTAAATAAAATAATTTACATTATTAAAAACAAGGGAGATTTTAAATTTCGATTTTCATCGAATATCTTCCAATTTTTTCGAAGGTATTATCATTATTTGGCTTGTCAAATTTCTTTGGTGAGATAAGCAAATACTTGGAACCATCAGTTTTAGGGCTTACTTCCCACATATGATTACAACCTGATCGATTAATAGCAAAACAACCATGCTCTCTAGAGAGCCACTGGTTTTCACTTACTTTAACACCACAACAAGGACAGCAAAGAAAATGCTCAAAATTTTCGGCCATTGAGATGATTTTTTCAACAGATTTTTTAATAGTAACATCACGATCATTTTTAGTTATTAAATTAGAAATAGTAGGTACTAATGACATAAATGGTTTCGACACGAACATATTATTCTCATGGATCGCCCAATGATCATTGTTAATTTTTTTCAGCTCATTAATAAGTGATGTTGGTATTTTATTAACTTCTGAATGTAATGATTTATATGTCTCTTTTGCTAACCACTTTGAGATTAATGACGCTAATAGCTCTAGAGAATAAAAATTAGTTGGGGAAGAGCAAACTACCTTATTATCGATGATCTTTTCCCGACGTAACGAAAGTAGTACTCTTTGAATTCCGTTGTCATCTTTAATCTCTGTATTTATTATGCTTTCAGTAAAGCATGGTACAAAGCATAAGCTTTTATTTTCTCTAGTTAAAAAAATCTCTGAATTTTCGGTAATTGAAAATCTAATTGGTTTTGTGCCATTTCTAACAAAATGATTAGAACTTTGTTCCTTAAAGTTCAATTCATGTAAAGTCCTTTTAACCAGATCAGAGCAATAGCGCGTATATGCGTTTGTGAGCTTTTGATTACGAATATAAATATATTCAGGCTCAACTTTATTAACTTGCTGTGTTTCTAGCCAACCATTCCACAACCTAGCAGCATGTCGATAATGCTGATCATGTGATAATACATTTGTCATATTCAATTTTAATGGGACATGTAAGTTATGGCTTAACAGTTGGTATAACTTGGATTGCTTTAGCGTTCTTACTTTTTTTAGCATCATAGTTAAAATATTTAGAGTCGTAATGCCATTAGAAGCAGCATCATCAGCCTTCGTATTATCAGAAAAACCTTCACCCCATAACTTAAAGATACTTTCTCTCAACTCAAAATAAATATCTTCAGCTTCTTGAAAATCCATTGCTTTCTTAAATAATTCTTCAAGCTTTTTAACTTCAGATATGCGTTTAACTAAGTTCTTTTCGATATGGCTCAGTAACTTTACAAAAACTCTATTTTCATAAATGTTAAGTTGATCCTGACTTTCTAAAGCTAACACTTTTTTAGGTATTACGCCTGTGAGAGTTCTTGTTTGCCAACACTCTGAGTGTGATGCCAAATGGGTATTAGCTGAAGAAGCAATTTTCTTAGCTCTAGAAACTGGTACTAAATACTCTTCATAAATAAGTTCCATTCTTGGACGTCTAGCAATTTCTTGTAAATGCCCTTTTTTAAGAACATCAAAAATTAACTCTTCAAACTTAAGCAATTCAAAGCGAGCAAGTAACTTATCAGGAATTAGAAATGAGCTTTTATTTCCTGCATCAATAGATTCCTGATAAGCAAGAATAGTACTTTCAATGATGTCAAACTCAGTTGAATCCGATTCCGAATTTTCATCATCAATAAACGAGCCTATTTCGTTGTCTACTTGGAACTTTTCTGAACCATCGTTTAAGAGGAAGCTTCCTTCATTTATGGTCGTATGCTCATTTAAGGTGCAGGTATCACCCGCTATATATCTTCCTGAGATAACAGCATCAGGAAGTTCATTAACAAACTCCCCTTTGACTCTGTCGTACCACGAAACCATTAGCCGTTGCCCTTTATTCTCTTTTCTTCACGTTTTAGTAAAAGTAAACATTTTTCAGGTTTTGTAGTGAAATTTTGGCTAGTCCAAAATTCTTCTAGAGTATCAAAAAGATTAGTTATATCATCTAGAGAGGTATCATATCGTCCAGTCGCTTTTCCTGTTCTCAAAACCTTAGTAGCTAACATGTGGTCTAGAGCGAAACCTAAATCACTACCACACTCAAGCATTACGGGTATGAACCTAAATAAATGCCTTTCCAACCTGTTTCCCCAGCTTACGTTAAAATCTTGCTCTAAACAGTCAGAGAACATTGATTCATCCATGGCTTTAATAAGTTTACTTATTTTATCTTCATGTTTCCTTGAAGCAGATTCAAAAGCAGCTTCGAGTGAAGAAAAGCTATAAGTAACTGAATCAAAATCTTTATTGATATCAAAGGTATTCTTATGTCTAGGCAACTCCATTACATGCGCACGGTCATATGTTTTATCAGCAAACTCATAAGTAGTTTCATCATGGTTAGCTGTGCCGATAAACCAAACATTTTCTGGAATTTTTATGCTTTTTCCTTCAATAAATAACTCAGGTGCATTATTTAACCCTTCAGTTATTAACGTTAATACTCTTTTTTCTGGTGAGAGTTCTGTAAACGATAAGAACTCGGCGAAATATTGCTCAGGTCGGGACAAATTCATTTCATCAAGCAATATGATATAGGGGCGATCTTTAAACTTCGGAGTTTGTGCTTCATATAACCCCAGCAGAGTCTTCTCTTCATAAAACTTCTTTTCAAAAGCATTATAATGACCGATTAAGTCTCCTTTATCTCGCCAACCTGCTTGAATAGATATAGTCCTTTCACCAGCCCCTACAGACCTTGCAAATGCTTGTGCTAAACTCGTTTTACCTGTACCACTGATCCCTTGTAATATATGCAATTTACTCATAGCAAGACCTGCAATAAACAATTGAATATCTTCTAGCCTATAAAATAATTCCTTCCCTGTACTTTGATCCCAAGCAATTCGGTGCTGTAACTCAATTGCAAATTCATTCAAGTTGGGTACAGTTTCTGTAAGTGCGCTAGAACGATTATTATTATCCAGCTTAACTAACTCAGGGAAAGGAGTTTTACTCTGTTGCTTATTAGTTAGGTCGTCAACTTCTGAGCTTAATTGTTCTAAATGCCTTTCTAAAAGTTCGTTATGCTTTTCAACGCACTGCCTGCGTTTTTCAGTCTCTTCCAGATCGATCACTGACATTGTATTTCTATTTAGCTGTGTTTTATTTTTTTTCAACTCAGCCTGGGTATTTTTATATTCTTGCTCTAATGCCTCATGCGTTTTCTTTAGCTCTTTATAATGAGTCTCGATTAGCTCACTTGGTTTTTCATCAAGCTGTAGTTTTAAATCATTAACCTTAACTTTATAACTGCTTAATTGATCTAAAATTTGCTGTGGCGATGAATCACCAAACTGCCTGCCAATATCATTAAAAGAACTTAGCTGAGACAATAACTGGCTCTCACTTTCTCCGTATTTTTTTATTTGTTGTTCAAGGTTTTCCTTCTGATTGCTTAGCGTTGAAATTTGATGAACATATTCCGTTTCAACCTCATCACGCATCGCTATTTTATACCTAGCAGCTTCTTCACTAGATAATATAGATTGCCTTAACTTACGCTCGTTTAAGGTCTTCTCTTGCTCCAGTTCAAATTCTTTTTCCGCTAGTACAGTCTCTTTTTTTGAGAGTTCTGCTAACTTTTCATTGAGCAGATTACCTTCATCTTCAGACAAAGAATTTTTTGAGGCTGTTAAGGTCTTAATTTGATTTTCAAGCTTAGCTTTTTTATCATGAAATCCATCTAACAGCTCTTCCTTGTCACCTTCAAACTTATCAAGCATCTCCATATGTTTTTTAGCGAAACCACTTTCAGCATCTAACTCTTGCTCTTTGAGACTGGATAGTCGGTTAGCAATATCAGCTTTTTCATCTGAGTTTTTCTTCTGACTTACCGTTAATTCCTTCGAGCTTTTATCAAGTTCTTTTTTTTCTGACTCAATTTTATTTTTTAATCCTTCAACAGACTCTTCTAACTGCTTAGTTCTTGATAGGCTTTGTCTGTTTTCCGATTCTAATTTTTTATTAGCCTCTATGCTCTTTTTTAATTCCCCCACAAGCGCTTGAATATCATCATCTAAAGATGCTGATACTTTCTGTTTTTGTACTTCACCCGCTGCGTCATGTGAGCTTTTAGCTGACTTAAATTTATCTGCCATTGCACCAAACATTGAGGTATTTTCATTTTCAATCAAATTATCAACAGCAGATAATGCACTGCCAATTTTTTCACTCGATGTTGATTTCGTTGTGCTAGGGGCAACTGTTTGTGCTTTATTTCTTACATTCTTTTGTTTATTTCTACCCATTATTTACTTCCTAAAAATTTTTCTAAAACTATTAATAATTCATCTACAGAACCAAGGTGTTCCATAACAGATTCTTTTGATATGCTTTTATCACCAACATGAGATGCAAATTTATTTCTGTCATTTGCCAAAGGTATGATTAAGTCTAACCATTTGGGATATTCGTTATTTATTGCTTCAACAATGCTAGGGTGCTTCAATAACATGCCAGCAACTAGTGGTTTTAAGGACTGATTTCCATGAGTTAACGCACTTCTAATACTGCTAGGCTGTACCGTGGAGAGTTGGAAGCCAACATCTTTACTTACACCATCAACTCGATAAAACACTTGCTCTCGAATTTTTTTACTTGTCTGATATTTAGGCCACTTGCCATTCCACTCAACGACGAACACTTCCCATTCTGAGTTAGCTTCTGTTGGCTGCATTATTGTTTTCAACCAAGCTTCTAGCACTCTTTGTAATTCACTTAACAATCCATCAAGAAGTTCAAACCGTGGAGATGATTCAAACTCGACTTGCATTTTAAGCCGTAACATACCAAGCAAGTGCTTTTCTATTAGTGGGTATTTTCGTACCCAAGGATATTTTGAAAGCAGATCCACTTTTGCTTGCTCTTCAAATTGAAGGATTTGCTCTTGATAGCTAGTAACATGTTCTTCTTCTGCTATACCAATGACATCATTAACTCTAGAAGCAAAACTTTTGTTTGTTTCTATAACTTTTTCAGCAACTTCATTTAATTCAGGTAATGTTTCAGTAAGCCCTGTTGGGTCAGATAAATACCATGAACGTTCACCTGTAATCGTTGAAAACAATCTAGTGTGCATAAAGGCTGCTATAGGCTCTTGTTCAATAAACTCTATTGAGTAACTGACATTAAGATCAGCATCAGAAACATATAAATCAGCTTGCTTGAGTTGATTTAATACTCTTCTGTGTCCTCTAAGGCACACATTCATTTGCTCTGCTGTAGGTTGCTCTGCTCGTTGAGTATTTTTTACTAATAAGGGTTTAGCTAATTTACCTGAACCCTTGCTCACGACAAACCGAGGAAATTGAGCGCTAAAGTCCATATTATCTATATGAGGTAAACTAGATAAAACTCTTGGCATTAGCTTTCCAGAAGTCGCATCTTGAATTAAATAGTAACTACTAGTTTCTTGAGTATTAAGCTCTTTTCCTTCAAAAAGTGAAACGGCTTTTTCAGTTACATTCCAACCATCTAAAAACCCCTTATTCGTTAACTGCGCTAGAATATATTTAACTAACTCTTTATCTAGATTGCTATATAGACATAACTTATCATTAGCAGTACAACCTGCTTTAACAAGTTTAAGTAATAACATTTGAAAAATATTTAAAGGTGCTTCCTCTTTAGGTGCAGCAACTCTCCATAAATGAAACGGCCAAAAAACATCTTGTTGCTTATCGTAATATGCCTGATTATTTACACTGCTTTTTAAATAACAAACATTTTGAATATCTCTATGTGAAATCATTTAATTCACCTCACATAATTCATGAATAAAAGACCAAACTTGCGGTATTGCTTTTTTAGCATGTTCCGCTGAAAACATATTTTTATCGCCAACAACTTTGATTAAACTTTTAGCACGGCTAAAAGCAACATTCAGACGATTAGGCGTTCGAATAAAGCCGTATTTTTTCCTGTAAGAATTCTCGTCTGAACAACTATAATCATTAGAACGAACAGTTGATAAAACAACTACATCAAATTCTTTACCCTGAAAGGCATCAACAGAGCCGACACGAATTTTTTCTTCACCTTCTTCCGTTGTTTTGTATCCTGGCAAATACTCCCAGCCATCATTTGATTTATGACAAATACCGACTAGTGAAAGTTCCTCTAATATCAATTCCCTTTGAGCTGCAAAAAAAGTAATAACACCAATACTTAAGTTCGGTTTTTCTTCTAATAATGTACGAACTTCTTCAACCACCTTTAATGCCTCACATTCTCGCTTCCAACTTGTCCCTGAACGCCTCTCTCGTCCATTGCTCAAAGGTAAATCAACCCATTGCGCGACCTTTCCCCTATATTTCGGGATATCTAAATCAAATTTATCACCTTCAAGGCCCGCCATTAGCTTTGGCTCTCCTTCAGACTCGTAAAATGAGCGACTTACAAAGTCACCAAGGTCTGGGTGCATTCTAAATTGGGTGTCAAGCATTACCGTTCTTTGTATACCATCTTTAGCCTCACGCTTTTTTAACTGAGTATATAAGCGTTCAAATAAACTCATTTTGATAGCATTTGATGTTTCAAGCTCAAGCTCTCCGGCATCTATCATTTCTTTTTCAATATCAGGTTCTAACATTTGCGGTAGTTGAAAGTGATCTCCGACTAACACAATGCGCCTTGAGGCTAATGCCATTGGTATAAACAAATCTAATGGGTTGGCTCTTGCAGCTTCATCAACGATAACAGTATCAAATGAAAACTCACTAGTGACCTCATTCAATGCACTATTTACTTTAGATTTGTACCTTACAACGCGGTCTCCAGCAGACCTCTGACATGATGCACCTATTGATGTTGTATATTGCTTAACACTATCCGCCAAATACTCTGGTTGAAACTTAATTAAATCTAGATATTCATCAATGACATCTGGTATTCCAGCTAAACAATTGGCTGTATGGGCAGAGATTACTTTTTCTAATTGATGCAATATTGAAATATCTTCTTTTGAAAGTTCTACCTGTAATATTTTAGGGCGATAGTCAGGAATCAGCACATCTAGCAGTTTATTTTTTACTATTTTCAATTTACAAAAATGCGCTTCACTAAGCTCAACCTGATTTGATATAAACTCCAGAAATTCAATCTCAGCTAAGTATTTATTTGTACGACGTAAAGCTGACAAACAAGAAAATGTTTGCTCAAAACCATCATCTGAATATGACATTGGCGTTACTCTTAGCCCTCTGACATGCTTAACAAGAGAAATATTTCCAACTAGGGACGTGTCTGCACTTTGATCAATAAAATGTTGCTCAAGTTTTATTTTAAGTGCCTGCGGTATATTAAAACCATGATGAACTCTTAAGTGCTCAATATCTTCGAGTAAGCTTTTGACTCTTTCTCTTTTTTGCTGTTTATCTACACGAGTATCAAGAATTGCACCTATGTCCTTACGAACATTTTTGACAATTTTATAACTACCCTCTGTTTCAGTTAAATTACTGACGACATCATTTAAGTGACTAGATTGTTTCTTACTCCATTGCTCTAAAAGAAATGGTGCACGTATATTGTCATCAGCTCGAATTGCAGGTATTCCAAAAGCTTCAGATCTCGCTACAACATTATCAACAGCGTCATTTTGAAAACTAGTTAATAATATCTGCCCTGTCATGTTACTTTTATGTTCTTCAGCTAAGCGATTTTGCAAAGCACTGATCACCTGAGTTTTACCAGTACCAGGGGGGCCTAAAATTAATGCTATGTCTGGTGTATTTAGCGCGACATCCAATGCTTCAACTTGTTTCGGCGTTGGCTCACCTTTAAAAGAGTTTCTGGCTGATGTTGTTAAAGGTTTGAGTGTCTTGTTATTTTTTCTCTGTGTAGAAAGGCTGATATCACGGTCTTCAATTAAAAACCGTAAATCCTTCATTGGGTTTGTGTGTTTGGTAATCGAATCTCTAGCCTGCTCTCTTCTTTGCATTTGTACTATAGAGCCACTTATAGATAAATAAATAACCCCTTTGTCTTGAGGACTCCCCTCAGAAGTTAAATTTAGTGTAATAAACTGGCTGGTACTATTTACAAAGTGAGCATTTATACTTTGGATTTTTTCATCTTTTTCGAGCGATATATCACCTATATTATTTTCTAACCAACTAGGTAATACTTTGTTAATTTCTAGGGTTTGCCCACTTTCTTCCTTTAAAACCTCATTCAACATATTTACTTTTTCAAGATCTTTATCTCGAAAGTAGAATTTCCATTTTATACCATCTACTGAGTTTTCTTTATCAACTTTTACATAGCGAACAAAACCTGCTTTTTTGGCAAGTTCAACCGCTTTCTCCTTCACTTTTAGATTGTACTGATTCCAAAGATTAATGTAGGTTGAATTATCTTTGTTAAGCTCTTCTAGTTTTGCTTTCATCAAAGGATCTTGAATTCTTGCGGCTACTGTATAGTCAACAAAAGACAGGTCAGCTTCTAATACACTCAAATTAAATTTTTTATTACGAGACATAGCTCGTACAGACTTAACCCATACTTTATCGTCTTTAGTAAATTCAATTTGTAATAAGTTTCTTTTCCCTACAATGGTAAAAATATTCGTATTGGGTTTGTTGTTATTATTTGTTGCAAATAACACCTTAGACGTTTTATTTACTTCTAAGATAAACTCTTTTTTCAACCAACTTGCTACCTGTTCGACGTTTGGGTTGGTAAACTTTGCTTTTTTAGAAACTTGCTCAACTATCTTTTCATCAATTGAAGCTTGCAGAGCATCAAAGTTCATAGCACTAGGTAGGCATGGAATGGTCTGTAGTAATACTTTATTTTTCTTTACTGCAATGGGCAGCCAAAGGAAGTGTTCAATTTCACCATAACTTTCTAATACTTCAGGGTTACTAATAGAAAAAAGTAACTCCTCTTGCTTCAAAAGCAGCTCTCCATGAATTTGATGAATTGAAATATCTTTATCACAGTTTAACGAGGTAATATTTTCATCATCAAACTCTAATTCAATAACTTGCTCTTGAGATAAGTGTTTTAAGTCATTTAACTTCATCAGCTACCACCTTAACCTATATAAGCTATCCACTTGTGGATCTTTTGAATTAGTAATAGGTTTAATGATCAACCATTTATTATTTCTTGTGCCTACTGGCAATTCAGTCTTTGAGTTGAAAACCTGTAATTTATTTTGACCTATTCCCATTTCAAAAGATTTAGCACCACCAGGAGTAATTTCTAAACCCGTTTGTTTAAAACAGATCGAAAGCAACTCTTCTGATTCCGACCAATATAGAGAGCCGGGAGGTGAATTCTTAACGACTATTGTCTCGCCCATATTTAGAGTTTGATGATAGCCAGTGTCAATATAGGTATCATTTAGGCTAGTGTTAGGTAGATCTTTAATTGATAGATCTTGGAGGTTATTGCGAATATATAAAACTTGCTTGTTATTCATTTCACTTTCGCAGAAAGGACAAATAAGTTTCCCATCCTCCAGCAAAAAATTAAATGAGGCACTACAGTCATCATTTTGGCAATTAACCAGCAGATGAGCCAATTTTTCAAATACTTCAGCCCATTCACTTAGACTTGGCCTAATTAGTGGTTCTTTTTTACCTGCGTTGAAACAACGCTCTAAAAGTACTTTTAGAGGCTTAAGAGCAACTAGCTCTATTGGTAGACCTTTAGGGAAATCCTCGTCAAGGCTATTTGAAAAGTCACTTGGATGGTAAATCCAAGGAAACTCACCCGCAAATGCTTTCTCTTCATCTTCAGGAGTTCCATTATCGACAAAGTCACCTACAAAAGGGTGGTTAGTCGTGAGTAATTTCATCGCAATTACAGCAAAACTCCATGAGTCGGTTAAAGATGAAACACATCTATCACCGTTAACAACTTCAGGCGCTCCATAACCAGGGCTAAAAACTCTGCCAGCCTTGCCTTCTACCTCAGTTGAATCAAAACTTTCTCTTTGATTAATACAAATATTATCGCAATCAATTAGCCAAACTTCAGCATGATTAGTATCTTCAGAAATGAATATATTTGCAGGAGATAAATCTCCATATGCCATCCCTCTTGCGTGTAAGTCAGCCAATATTCTCGCCAACTTAGCTAATAATCTCATACGTCGTTTCAGTCCACCAGATGCTAGATATTGCTCCGGAGTACCCTCTGAAGCGATAGATTCCTCGGTATCATTCATAAGTGACTCTAATGAGATTAAGTCACCCATGAATTCCATCGCGTAACCCACATTGTTAGCGTTCATTGCAATGCGTGAAAAAGGCTTTGCTATATTCAACTTCTCCAGTGGTTGGCGCATTAACCAACGAATATGTTCAAGCCAGCTTTTCTTTTTAGCTCGATCTCGCTGGGTACTCATTTTTACAAGTACGGTGTCAAACTGAGTTGAGCAAACTATACCCTGACCACCTTGACCTAACGGCTTAATCAATTTGAAGTCTTGACCAAACTCATCGGTAACGATTCTTTTTTTAGCTTTTTGATTTGTCATTTGTTTATAACCAATAATGCTAGGCTTTTATCATCCGTATGGTTCGGCGTAGCCCAATTCCTAAATTCATTTTTTAACCAAGTTTTCGCTTGTCTAATGCTTTTTCCTTTAATGTTTTCAGAAATTGCATTAACAAACTCCATTTCTAAACCTTGGTTAATATCCTCACTAATGCCGTCTGTCATTAGCGCAATCACATCACCTTTATTTAATTGATGATGCGTGATTTCCCAATCGGAAAACTTTCTAGATTTCCCTAAACCAGTCGTTATATTACCAAAGTCATTTGAATCAACATGTTCAAGCACTTTTTTTGAGGTTAAAATCAGGCCATCACCTAATTGAAACGTTCGCAATTCACCTTTATGTGATAACCAACAAATTAAGCAAGTAGTTACTGCATCTTTGGCTTTTACATCACCGAGTGCATTTAACCATCTTTGATAAATTTGTTTGATCAGCTCTTTACTCTCAATAATGAAATCAACTTTATTTATAACATTAAGCACAGCAAGACAGGCTAGTTTTGACCCTAAGTCAGAATGTAGTTTTGATCCCATGCCATCACAGACAACAGCTACCCAACCAGTAGGAACAGACTTAACTAACACTGAGTCTTGATTAGGCTGACCATTAAATAAATGACCAGGCCCTATAACCGAAACACTTATCTGTTGAATGCTTACCATTGGCCTTCTAGATCTAAGCCTAAATCATCATCTTCATTTTCTAAGTCATCAAAATTAATTGGGGTTAAATCATTAGGTGTTTGGCTTTGAGAGCGAGCAGTTACACTCATTGTTACTGCTCTAAAAAAGCGATGAATATCTCTTGCTTCATTGGCTTTGAATACGGGAGCCTCAAGGTCATTGTTAAAAGCTTCTAACACATCAATATTTGCTTCTGCACCAATAGCCATTGCAAAACGGCTCGCCTTTTGGCCTCGCTCACTATTACATAAACTTTCAAGGCCAGCTTTCCAACTGTCGGTAGGAATGCCATCTGATAATAAAATAATAACAGGACGATAATCACGAGAGGTGATTAACTCCTTATCTTCAAGTACTTTAGTAGCTAATTCAAATGCATGCCCCATCGGAGTACGACCTGTAGCTTCAAGTGGCTCTATCGCTTCAATACCTATTGCCTTTGCAAGAGGTAGGTGCATTTCAGCCTCATTACCTCCGAAGGTAATCAAGCCAACTTGAATTTCAGCTTGTCTAGCTGATTCCTGTTTAAAAGTAGAAATCATATTTTGAATAGCTTCGTTTAACGATGATATTTTTCCATCAACAGACATGCTACCGCTTGTATCCGCTAATATAATTACTGGTAATGCTCTTGCTTTTGCGACAGTGAATTTTTTTAAACTCATTTTTAATCCTTTAATTTTTGATTAACTCTATGCTAATCAAACTTCAATTAGTGTAAATGTTTGTGACAATGCTTGAATGGACGAACTCTTCTTAAGTCTTTATTACGAAATGCTGTTAAAACCGTTCCGTTTGACGACATAACCAGTTGAATTCCATTCATTTCTTTTAGTTCTGGCTCTATCAAACCATATTTTTCAATTTCTTTATTTCCAATCACATGATAAACAGCACGTCTTGAATGAATCATTCGGCCATATTGGTAAGCAAGTAGCACCTGCTTTTGTGATATTCCTCTCTGCTTTTCCCTTATCTGCGCATGCTGACTATTTGTCAGTTCAGGTAATACATGAAGTCGATTATTTTCTTTTAAAACAAAAGTCATAGCGGTTTCCTCATATGATTAGATAACCATATACTGCAAACCTCAAGCCAAAACATAAACACTTGATTTAATTGAAAAACTCAAAAGTCACAGCCAATAAATGTATCAATAATTACTTTTTAGTAATTTAAATTACACCGCGAAATGTGAAAATTAACTTATTTTATGACCCTTCGTACACTAACTATTAATTGTCAGCGTATATAATTCATTAAAGTCAGAGTCTGTAACTGTGCCTGGTAACAAAGCATTCAAACTCAAGTTTCGTTTTTTATTTAGTAATCTGTTCAAATTAGCATCGAAGGAATGATCACCATATTTTGGATGTATCGCTATTGGGATATAAACGTATACAGGCTTATTTTGCCCAATTCTGAATGCTCTATCAGTACTTTGGTCCTCTACAGCAGGGTTCCACCACCGAGTAAGATGAATTACATGATTTGCTGCGGTAATTGTAAGCCCAACTCCTCCAGCTTTTGGAGAAAGTAACATAACGTCGAATTGACCTATTTCTCCTTTTTGAAATTCATCTACGTATTTTTTTCGAGTATTACCATCTACTTGACCATTGATTCGAAAAGGTCTTTTTTCAAGTTGATAACGCTGCTGTAAATGCCCTGATAGGTACTCTTGCACGTTGATGGTTTCGCAAAAAACCAGTGCTTTTTCTCCTTTTTTCTCAATATCATCCAATATTTGAATAAGTGATGTTAATCGAGCAGAGCGTTTAATAACACCATCGTTTATGCCAGACCCATCAAATTCTTCCGCAACTAAAGAAGCTTTTCTAATTTTTTGAATAAATTTGAGTACGGCACCTGCTTTACCTTTTTCTAACTGAACCTCTTTAACAATATTTTCATATTCTTGAGCCTGTAGTTCAGGCATTACCATAGGTACTTCTTTAATTATTTTTTTCGGAAGTCCATCGATATGATCAACTTTCATTCTACGCAGCATTAATGGTGGAGTACTGCGTTCTACTAGAAGCTCTTTTAGGCGCTGAGCTTCTAGAGGGTCAGCTTCTGCTGGTTTAACATATTCATTATGAAAATGGCTTAACGAACCAAATAGCCCTGGTTGTGCCGTATCAACAATACACCATAGGTCTGCAAGTTCATTTTCAACTGGTGTACCCGTTAGCATTAACGTGAAATCTGACGATAGTGATTTCGCCATTTCTGTAACACGAGATACGGGATTTTTAATTTTTTGAGCTTCGTCAAATATTGTGATGCCCCAGTCAATTGAAAGAAAGTATTTAATCTTATCTCTCAGTGTTTCATAAGTCGTTAATACCCAATCAGCATCAGTGAGTTTTTCATTTCTTTCTATGACATTTAAGTCTTTTAATTTTCGTATATTTGGCCCGTAGGCTTCAAACAATTCGCCAATACCCGGATTATGCAAATGTGTGCTCGCTTCATCACGCCAATTTTTTAATAACCCTGACGGAGCAACAACAAGAAATGGTTTATTAGGGTAGTCATTAGTTTCCATTAACTGCTTAACACCCGCCATAAAAGTTAATGCTTGGATCGTTTTTCCTAACCCCATATCATCAGCCAATAGCGCACCGACAGAACCAGATTGCCAATGATTAGCTAACCAAGCCAAGCCAAATTTTTGATGTTCGTATAAACTGATTGTTTTTAAACGTTGTGGTAGTTGCGGTACTTCTGGTCTAGGGCTTTTCTTTATGACTTCAAAATCAACATCTTCGATATTATCTTTCAATATTGGTGCTTCAACCGCTAGAGCAAAGTCTGGTTTATCACCTTTATCTTCAAAGGGCTTTAACATTTTGATTAATAGGTTTTTTACTTCAAGTGTTACGGGGACGGTTTGACTTTTAAATGTTATGTTTTCTTTTTCATCATCCAACGCTGTTTTAATTAACTCTAAGAGCTGTTTCATTTCTTCAACAGTAAAGTTAACCATCATATCTTCGATTGGAAAAAATAAACGCATCTCATCGTCTGGCACCCAATCACCGTCACGCTTAACGACATATGCACATAATTTTGGTTCCCAGATTCCTATTTGATCTATTCGTTGACTAATAAATTCTGGTGTTTCAACAAAAATAGC
>MAAB01001186.1_pt1 | contig 110495 bp, 86 predicted proteins | sample 1115991 | NCBI WGS metagenome assembly MAAB01 (sample SAMN04961124, study PRJNA320927) | seawater metagenome | isolation source: sample BD02T18 sea water enriched with oil for 18 days | place: USA:Gulf of Mexico | collected 2013-07-27
GCTCTAGGCTTGACTTGTATCTGTTTATTTCAGGGACAATGATATGAGCTAAGCTCAAAGGGTGGTATGAATATTAATAAACGGGTTATTAGTCTAGTTTTGGACCGACCATAAGTTACTCCTAGATCTGGTTTACTTTAATATTTTTACTCAGAATAAACATATTCTCATTATTTGTCTAATTAAGTCTTTTATTTGCCATGAAAAACCTAGAATTACATTTGTGCCCCAAAGCGCCACAGAATTTAATACCTAAAATCATATTAATCTAATGTCCGCTTTGGTATTTTCTAATCAAATTAGAATTTTTGACTTTATAAGTTCCTGATGAAATTTAGAATAATTCTATTATCTAACGCAGAGCTGATTTTCATCGGTTCAAATGTCGCTAGATAAGCCAAGGCTAAGGTCTTCTTTCGTATCAAAGTGAACATAAAACAGGGTGATTTAAATCGATTATTTAGGTCAGAAATGTGGTACTTACCGATATTTTAGTGATATTATTTAAGTAATAAATTTGCAAATCAAAACGCTATACATGTACTACAAATAAATCATCAAGTCTGATTTTTATGATGCTTAGTCATTGTATTTAATTTATTAATTTACTGAGTGGTAAGTCATTATTAGGGCGTTAGGTATTCACCGGTTTGGAGTCAATATGTCGTATGAACGAATTATGGGTTTAGAAGTTACTAATGATAGCGATTATCAAAAATACCGTGAGAGTTTGATACCTATCCTTCATTCATTTGGTGGAAGTTTTGGTTTTGACTTTAAAGTTAGTGAAGTCTTAAAATCAAAAACTGATGAACCAATAAATCGTGTATTTACTATCGATTTTCCAAGTAAAGAAGTAATGGATAATTTTTTTACTGACCCTGAATACCTTGCCGTAAAGGTTAAATATTTTAAAAAATCTGTAAAATCAGTTACAACTATTTCTATGCATGAAAAGAACACCTAACCCGCAATCCATGTGGGACTGTGGAGTTGGCTAGGTTTCGGTTTCGCATTTTAGCCAATGATATTTTTCTGTTTAAGTAGGCGTTAGTTGTACATGGAGACTTGATGCGTTCTGCAATAGTAAAGATAGGCTTTAAGTTCTTTGTCTTTGCATAAATTAAAATTGAGTTTGACCTAATACTTGACCATCAAGCAGATAGACCTTACGTTTTGCCATTTCAGCGTAGCGTATGTCGTGAGTAACGATACAAAGGGTAGTCCCCTGATCATTTAATGTTTGAAGAGTTGCCATTATCTGATCGCTACTTTTTGAGTCCAAGTTGCCGGTCGGTTCATCAACTAATAATATTGAAGGCTCAGCGACTAAAGCTCGTGCTATGGCAATACATTGTTGCTGACCACCGGAAAGTTGTGTTGGCCTACGTTTGGCTTTTGATGTCATACCTACAATATCCAAACAATAGTCTACTCTTTCCTTAATTTTCTTATCGCTAACTGGCTCCATGGCATAGCGTAAGGGAAGGGCAACATTTTCAAAAATACTCAACTCATCTATCAAGTTAAACTGTTGAAAGATGAAGCCAATTTTCTTATTTCTGATCGCAGCAGCCTGCTCCAAACTGAGTTGACTAATATCTTCACCTTCAAAAAAGAGCTTACCCGTGGTCGGGAAGTCCAACAAACCCATAATAGATAACAAGGTAGACTTTCCACATCCGGAAGGACCTGAAATCGAAAGGTATTCGCCGGGTTGAATCTCAAGGTCTATGCCTTGCAGGGCATGGGTAAGCATGTCATCTGTGCTGAATACCTTGTCCAATTGCTGTACTTTAATGATAGGAATTGTCATTGAGGCCCCGTTTTTCTTTAATATTGAACAAAATCAGCATAAATTTCAGCTACTCTGAACCCTAGTTTACTATAAAAGGTAAATAAAAAAGGTGGGCTATGCCCACCTTATACTGAAATTACTTATCATAGTGATTCAGTTATTGCTTTAAACAACACAATAACTGTTCAATCACAGACTAATCACTACCACGAAGGCTATATATAGCGGCTTTGTTGATGTATTGTCTTAACGGCCAATAACAAGCAAACAATGTCACTAAAATAATTAATACCAGCGTAGCGACTACCATAGGTAAAACTTGCCACGTAAGGAATGGTTGAATGTATTCACTCAAGCTTATATAAGCAAGTGCAAACAATACAATACTACCAATAAAGCCTGCTAATACCGCTTTAGTATTATCACCAATAATCATAGTGATTAGGTGTTTACGTGTCGCGCCTATTGCCATACGAGCGCCAATTTCAAAGCGTCTCAGCTGGGTTCCGTAACTTAAAATGCCGTATAAACCTATGCCAGCCAATAAAAATACCAAACTAGCTAATACCGTCGTAGTAACCGCAGTGGTTATTTCTGCAAACAGGGTTTGAGTCAAAATGGCCGATGCAGCATTGAAACTAAAGACTGAATATCTTGAGTCAACCTCAGCTAATAGAGTACCCAATTGCTTGCGACTAACAGTTTGACCAGATTTGAGTTTAAGCATGAAAGATTGTCCACCAAGTCCATTGGGTACATACACTCTTGGTACACCGGAGCCTAAAGCGGAACTGTCTCGGTCCGTCGGACTATCACCTGGAATAGTAATATCTTTGACTATACCTATTATCTTAAATGAATCTGGACGGCCCGTAGAAATTTGCATACCCAGCACATCACCGTCAGCTTTTAGCTGTTTAGCGAATGCTTGATTAACAATCATCACATTAGCGCCATCTTGACGCTGTGCCATAGTAAAATTATCTCCTTGCAAAATTGGCTGCTCAATCATATTGAAATAATGATGATCAACAGACTTGAAAAAAGGTGTATATTTTTCATTGTTAGCAACACTGGTTAACGCTCTTACCCAAAAGCCATCTAACGGTGAGTTCCCCTGAGCAAGCGACTCCACTTGTGGTAAAGCTTCTAATTTTTCCATTATTTCAGCCATGATTGGCTTAGCTTCTTCTTGGCTAGGAATATCGCTTGATGAAAAGTTCAGGATTAAGGTAGAGATATTATCTGTGGCAAAACCTATTGGGGCATTAATTGTTTTTACCGCATCTTTAAGCAAGCTAAAGTTGGCAAATACTAAAACTGTTGCTAGAGCTACTTGGCTGGCAATTAATACTTGACGAGTCTTTTTAGATACTTGTAAACCACTACCTTTACCACTGCTTTGCAACGTAGTATTTAGTGCGCGATAATTTATCATGCGAGTACTTAATTTAGCGAAAAACAAGGCAAAAATAATGGTAACCAGAACCGCACTGGCAAAGGTTATCGGGGTAAGGGATAACTCATTAACTCTAGGTAATATAGCACCCAAATATTGCTGCATAATATAAAATCCGAACTGGGCAAGTACCAAGGCTAGTATTATCGACATAAACATTAGCAAACTGGTTTCAGCAAACATCGCTTTGAATAAATGTTTTTTAGTTGCTCCTATTGCCGCTTGAATAGCCATTTGACGCTGTTTCTCTGCGGTACGTGCCATAAACAGGTTAGAAATATTTGCACAAGCAATTAATACCAAACCAACCACACCAGCTAATAACATAACTGCTATAGACTCACTCTCACCGAGAATACGATCCTTAACTGAACGAACATGCATATTGATTGTCCAGCCTTTGAAAAAATCATCATCACCAGGAAGACCTGCTTGCCAACGATCGTTCACTAAGGGGGTTAATAGTTGTTGTGCCTGACTTTGACTGACCTCTTGCTTCAATAGTCCAATAAACTTAAGGCTGCCATTTATGTTATCAAAAGCCTGTCTTTGCCATTTTCCTGCCTGATTGTAGTCCCATGGTAACCAAACTTGTGTTTTTCGTCCTATTATTTCTAGTTCAGGTTCAACAAAATGCTCAGCCAGAACACCAACGATGTGATAACTTACACCACTTAGGCTGATTTTTTTCTCAAGAATATCCGCACTGCCATTATACTCCTGCATCCAAGTATTATAACTCAGCATTGCCACAGGATTGTTGGTATCTAAGGCTTCGCTGGCCTCAAACATCCTACCTAGAGCCATTGGTGATGCTAAAATCTGATGTAAATCAGGCGTCACATAGGCAATATTAACCAAAGGTTGGCTACTATGAGAAACGATCACATCCTGGCCATACATCATCATCGAAGCTTGCTCAAATGCTTGTTTACTCTTGTATAAATGCACTAATCCGGGATAAGTGTAAGCAACTGCTTTAGTTTCCTTTTTTGCGCCGATAAGTCCATGTTCAGCAACAAAAAGTCGCTCTTGCTCTGGGTAAGGTAGTGGCTCAACAAGTAATAAGTAGTTTAACGTTACTACACATAGCAAGGCACCTAAGGTGATGCCCATAGTCATTAATACGGTTAATACGAAACCAGGTTTCTTTTTCAGACTGGCCCAGGCCTGTTTATATTGAAGGATTAATTTCCTCATACTGCCACCTTTAACAATTCATCTTTAACGATTTGGCCATCAAGTAGTTTAAGTTGAATATTCGCCATATCGGCATAGCGCGTATCATGGGTTACCATACAAATAGTGGTACCATTTTTATTGAGTTCAGCTAAAACCGCCATAACGGTGTCACCACTTTTTGAATCGAGGTTACCCGTTGGCTCATCTACTAATAATATGGCAGGGTCGGCAACTAAGGCACGAGCAATAGCAATACGCTGTTGCTGTCCACCTGACAATTGATTCGGTTTATGACCGGCTCTATGGCTCATTTCCACCATTTTCAAACAAGCTTCGACTCTTGTTTTAATAAAGTCATCGGTAGGCAACTCTTTTTTATATTGTAAGGGTAGCGCTACGTTATCAAAAACTGATAGCTCATCAATTAAGTTAAATGACTGGAAGACAAAACCGATTTTTTCATTACGAATACCTGCAGCTTCATCAAGTGAAAGGTTACTAACATCAACCCCTTCGATGATATAAGAGCCTGAACTAGGCATATCTAATAAACCCAATAAAGAGAGTAGGGTAGACTTACCGCAGCCAGAAGGGCCAGCGATAGAAACATATTCACCAGCACGAATAACAATATCTACGTCTTTTAACGCATGGGTTTCCACATCATCAGTTTCAAATATTTTCGCAATATTATTCATTTCAATTTTTATATCTGTCATGTTCAGTTCCTTAAACGAGGGATCATTTTTATAATTGTAAGTATCAGTATCTTGTAATAACGGCTTGTAATTACTGTTTGTAATCGATGTTAGTAGTTAGCTAACGTCTAAAAGTTTTCTATTGTCAGTTCTATGTTTTTAATCAGTGATAGGTCAGAAACGATGAAAGTGTCATTGACTTTTCCACCTTCAATAATCTCAATATAACGTCCAGCCTCTTTACCAAATTTAATCGGCGTTCTCATGGCATAATCGTTTGAATCATCTAGTAGAAATAAGCTTGTACTTGAATTTTCCCTAGCGTTAACTGGGCGCTCCATATAAGTAATGTTAGTTAAGGTATCGGTAATAATAGTGGCATCAACACTCAGTTGTGGTCGTGCGCTAGCGGGGAGTTGAGCAGGTAAGGCGATTTCAATCTCAACGGTATTATCTACTACGACAGGATCAATACGTGAAACGATTCCTACAATTTTGTCTCTGCGTGTATCAACGATTGCTTGTTGGCCAATAAATATTTGTTGGGCCTTGCTCTGCGGCACTTTAACCAAAGCAATCAGCTCTTGTACACTGCCTATCAGTGCAACTTCCTGTCCTGCAGCAAGACTTTGACCTAATTCAATCGAGAGACGCTGTAATACGCCATCAAAGCCTGCTTTTACGGTAAGGCGATTATGTCGATTTTGAGCGATATCCAACTGTCCTTGTTGCTGCTTAATTTGCTCAAGCTGAATATTTATCGCTTCTTGATTGACTAACTTAAGTGCAGCGGTGCGTTGTTTATGAATATGAAGACGTTTTTTAAGCTGCGCTTCATGAACAAAGCTTTCTTTATAGTCAAGTGCGGACACTATGCCAGATTTAACTAAGCCAGTTTGTGCTTCTAGTCTTACTTTAGCAGTTTCATAGCTTGCTTCCATTTCGGCATAACTAGCACTTTCATTTAGGATCTCACGTTGTTGGTTTAACTTTAGCTGACGTAAATTGGCATTACGTTGTGAAAGTTCCTGAATTTCATTATCAACTTGTTGCTGTAGTTCAGGGTTAGCAAGTTGAACAATGATACTGTCAGCCGTTACCAAAGCTCCGGGCTTTAGCACTATTTCTTGCACTGTAGCTCGGGTTAATGAGGTTATTAATACTTGTTTGTCTGATCGTAAAGCACCATAACCTTCTATCTCAACTTGTAAGTCGCCTTGTTTGACAGTTCCAAAAAGCATGTTGTTACGCTTAACTGATTTACCGCCAGCGTTAGCGCTGACATACCAGGTCACAACGGCAAGTAAACAAATGGCCAAACCACCGATAATCGGCTTTGAATTTACTTTGCGTTGTTTGACTTTGCTTTTTTTTACATCCATTTAGAAGACACCTTAATTATATACTTACTAACCATAGAGCTAATTTTGTGCCAAATTGTAATGTGTAGTAAATACAATGTGTTAGGGTTTTGTTAAGGTGTGTGTGTATCCAATTGGTCCGCTAGCGAACTATTGAGACCCATAACTGAACTAAACTGAAGTGAACTAGATAAGAGAATATTTATACCCGTTACCAATCAAAGAACAAATCTAGGGTTGAGCTAATATTTAATAAAGCGCTTTGAAGAGATTAAGGGGTGGTAGAGGGCATTAAGGGCAGGGATATTGATACGGTAACACCTGCAGTCGCGGGCTTGATATTGTTAGTTAGCTCAATAGTGCCTTTGTGATGTTCTATTATATTACGGCAAAAACTCAGTCCTATACCCTGACCATTTTGTTTGGTTGAATATAAAGGCACAAACAGATTATTCAAATTAGCAAAACCGTGTCCGCTATCAACAATTTGTATGAGAGAACTATGAGAATTTTCACTAAAGATCAGTTTTACTGTTGAGTTGGGCTCGGAGGCTTCGTCGGCATTTTTGATTAAATTTATCAACACTTGCTCAATAAATGCAGGATCAGCCCATATATGTTCTGTTTCTAAGGTTACTTCTAAGTGAACATCTTTGAGTAGTCCCTTAATACGCTTAGCTATACTAGCGACGACAAGTTTCTGGTAATTTAAGTGAAATGGTTTGGTAATGGACGCATATCGACTGACAAAATCTTGCAAGTGCTGGCATCGTTCTGTGATCACCGTTAATGCTTGTTTTTCTCTCTCGCCTTGTGCTTTTAAACTCAACCCTTGAGCTAATGCTGATACAGGCGTTAATGAATTGTGGATTTCATGCCCTAACACGCGAATAAGCTGTTGCCATGCACTAAGCTGGCTTTGTCTCAATGCAGACTCAATATTTACAAAAACCATTAGCTGGTGCGACTGTCCCTGCTCGATGAACTCGCTGTGCCTAATTTGCCATTTACTATCACGTTGTTCAGCTTTAAAGCGCCACTTATTATCTACCAATTCAAGTCCTAACAGGCTAGGAGAGGAGTTTCTGAATATTTGCCATGGTTGGGGAAATAACTCATTAAAAGCGCCATTGGCATAAGTTAGCTGGGGATGTTGATCAAAGACTAAAATGGGACTGTCGAGTTGGTCTATAAGTTGATAGACGAGAAAAATATTTTGATCATAGCGAGATTTTGATAGCTGTAAGTGAGCACTTAAATTTTCAAGATCTTGATGAAAACTAATAACGTTACCTTCACTAAAAGCAGGCTTGGCATACTGGCAATAATCATCATTATTTACCGCTTCAAGGTGCATGCTGGCGCGTTTAAAGGCAATAAGGGTCCGCTTATATACATAAGAAAACAACAACGAGCATGTTATCGCTAGCCCTGAGTTTGTTATGACAATATTCGCTAAAGACCACTCTTGCAATAACCCGATTGTGGTCCACAAACTAACAACTAAAACACTGGTGGTAATGAAACATACTTTTAACAGTTGCTCTAACGACTTAAAGACAAATAGCTTCATAATTTGCAGTTCTTTTTAGTTATTTTTAGGTGATTTACTTTGAGGTTGACAGCTAGTTTTGAGTCCAAGTTTAACGACACTATTCTTTGATACCATATTTCTCTAATCGTCGATACATAGACGATTTAGTCAGTCCCAATGTTATTGCTGCTTTAGGTACATTATTATGATGAAGCACCAATGCTTGCTCTATCAGTTTTTGTTCAGCTTCATCCAAGGTCATCATAGGTAAGTTGTTGTGCTTTAGATTCGATAAATGTAAATCTTCAGGTCCTAGGCTACTGGTTTGGGCTAACAAAACGGCGCGTTCCATCAAATGGCTCATCTCCCTGACATTACCGGGCCAATGGTATGCTTCCAATGTTTTTAGCGCACTGGCTGTCAGTGTATACTCTTCACGTTTGTATTTTTTACCATGCAGGGCAAGAAAATGTTTTGCTAAAGGCGCAATATCTTCTTGCCTCTCTTTCAATGATGGCACCCTAAGCTCGATAGTATTTAAACGAAAATAAAGATCTTCTCTAAAGGTACCATCACTTATTAATTGAGCAATATCGCCATTGGTTGCGCTGATAATTCGACTGTCAGCATGTTGCGTAAGACTTGAGCCTAACACTTCATATTCGCCAGACTCCAAAACACGCAGTAGTTTAGCCTGTTGTGACTGGGGAATATTTGCAATTTCATCTAAAAATAAGGTGCCGTGTTTGGCTAATTCAAAACGACCAATACGGTTGTCTTTTGCGTCAGTGAATGCGCCTTTTTTATGACCAAACATTTCACTTTCAAATAAGGATTCTGAAATAGCTCCCATATTAACTGAGATGAAAGTATCTGATGCGCGTGCAGATTTTTGATGAATACGTTGCGCTAAATGACTTTTTCCGGTGCCGTTATCACCCGTTAAGAGAATGCTGGCGTCAGTTGCAGCGACTGAATCTATTTGTTGTAATAATTTTTTCATGACACCTGAGCGCCAAGTAAAGTCTTGCTCGTCAACCGACTCTAGTTGTTGTTTCAGTTTTTTATTTTGTACTTGCAGACCGGCTAACTTAAGCTGCTGGCGGATAATTTGAATTAACCGTTGGTTGTTCCAAGGCTTCTCTACAAAGTCACAAGCACCTAAACGCATAGCATTGACGGCTAGATCGACATTAGACCAGCCTGTCATCGCGATAACAGGAATAACAAAATTAGATTTACTAAGCCAAGTTAAAAAACGTAAGCCTTCTTCGCCCGACGTAGTATCAAGCGAAAAATTCATATCGAGTAAAATTAAATCGACGTTGTTGTCGCCCAGCGCGGTTTGAGCATAATGATGATTCTCGGCCTCAAGTACTGTAAATCCTTGATCCTCTAGAATGAATGCGGCACTTAAACGAATTTCTGGGCTGTCATCGACAACGAGTATTTGCGGTTTATACATCAAAAATTATCACAAGTTACTGACTATTTGAACGAATATAATAAATTGCCAATCAGAATTGAACAAGATAAATATAAACATTTTGGTTATAACTGTGTTATTGACCTATGGGAAAGGGGCTTTTTGCTTTTCCGAATTTTCAAATATTTATCTCATAGCTAATATTTGAAAAACATACATTTCTTTAGCTTTACCCTCACAATCCCCATCAAATGATCAATAATTTTAAAATAATTAAATTATTGATCAACCTTTTGCAATAAATCACGTATTAATAACTATCAACACAATAATGAGCAGTAAAACTCAACGTTTAAGCTGAGTTAAAGCCGGGTTATAGGATTAACAACTCAATGCTAGATGAAAAAGAACTTATGTTTCAAGTTAAGGCAGGGCAGTTAGATAAACTTGCCACACTTTTTGAAAATAATAAGGTACAACTTTTTAATTATTTTTTACGCAGAGGTAATAGCCGTGTGTTAAGTGAAGACTTGGTGCAAGAAACTTTTATGAGAATACTTGCCTATCGCAGCAACTTTATCGGTAGCAGTACCTTTAAATCTTGGATGTATGGTATTGCTAGAAACACGGTAGCTGAGCATTACCGTAAGAATAAAAGCCAGGCGCTGAACTGTGACATGGAGGATGAAGAGTTAACCAATGCACAAACCTTAGGTGAAGAATTTGAAGCAGAGCAGCAAAGTGAAATTTTTAATAAGTCTTTGGCAAGTATCTCTCCCGAAGATAGAGAAATTATACTGCTCAGTCGATTTCAGCAATTGAATTATCAAGAGATATCGACCTTGTTAGATTGTAATTTAAATACTTTAAAGTCTCGTATGCGAAATGCGATAAGTAAATTACAGCTGAGTTATCAACAATTAGTGGGAGAGAATAGCTAATGACAAATCAAAAAATAATCGACTGGAAAATAGCTTCATTGGCCAATAATGATAACAGTGAGTTAAGCGAAGAACTGCAAAGCTATCTTGAGCAGAACCGTCAGCTTCAAGATGAGTTGCTTTTTATAGAGCAGTTTTGGACAAATGATGTTAAACCGTTGGTTATGCCGTCAGATAAGTTAGACGCTAATTTCTATCAAATGTTATCTAGAGCGCAGAGTGCCCAACAACATGGTGCTCAACAAGGCAGCGAACAACAAGAAACAGCCCAGTCTGCAAACGACTACCGTTCTGCATTAAAAGAGCCATCGTACTCTTTGATGGATAAAATTAAAAACTGGCTTACGCCAACACCTATTGCTCAGTTTGCAACGTTAACCTTGTTTTTTGTGCTTGGATATAATGTAAACCAAGCACCGAATAATGAAAAAAGCAGTGAAGCCTACAGTGTATTACAACAAGACATATCATCGTTAACGACAGTACTTGCGATGTCTATGTTGCAAAAAAGCTCGGCCAGTGAGCGCCTTTCAGGTGTTGCCTATAGTCGGCAAGCTGGTTTATCAAATCCAGTACTGGTAGAGCAACTTATTGAATTATTGGCGCGAGATAAATCAACCTCAGTACGACTAGCAATAATCAATAGTCTAGGCGAATTACAGTCTTTTGGCTCATTTGAACAACAGCTTCTCACGTTGGCTACGAAGGAAGAAAATTTATTAGTGCAAATAGAGTTATGCCGTTTGTTGCTTAACTATGGCTCAGTAGAGGTTAAAGATTTATTAACCGAACAAGCTAATCAACAACAATTAAAACCCGAAGTACAAGCATTCATTAAAGCGCAAGCAGTGGCTTCATATATTTAGTTTTATCTTTAGTTTCATATTTAGGAGTAACCCATGAAAAAATTATCAACAACCTTATCTTTAGTCTTAGTTGCGATGTTAGCGGGCAGTTTTCAAATAGTTAACGCAGCAGAAAAGAACTATAGCTTAGCGTTATCTAGGCCGGGAGAGCCGGTGTCAATTGAAATTGAAGTGTATCGAGGTAGTGTTACCTTGGTTGGTTATAAAGGGGACACCATTGAAATAAATGCAAAAACATCAGTCTTTTCAGGTAACGATAAAGATCTCAAAAAAGTTAAGGCACCCAAAAATAATAACAATAATCCAGCAAGATCGAATAAAGGCCTGAAGAGTATTAAAAGCCAGTCAATGCGATTAGAGATTGAAGAGGACAATAATGACGTAGAAATTAGCAGTGAATTTTCAAACCAACACGTTGACTTAGTGATTAAAGTGCCGCAACGCTCATCCATAGAAGTGGAGTTACATAAAGGCGGCGATATTAATATTGATGGTATTAGTGGTAGTTTAGAGCTTGAAGCGTATGGCGGAATGATAGAGGCAAAAAATATTTCAGGCCCAATTGTTGCTGAAACGGGGCGAACCGACATTGTGGTTAGCTTTTCTAATTTTGACAAGACCAGCCCTTCTTCATTAACAAGCCATATGGGTAATGTTGATATTACCTTAGCAAAAAAAGTTGCTGCTAACGTTAATGTACAAACCTACCAAGGTGAAATATTTTCTGGCCTAGATAAAGACTTTGTTGTGATTGATGAAATCAAGAAAAACAAAAAAGGTAAAAAACAAAAAATAGTGCTTGGAGGCATAATGCAGGCGAAAGTTAATGGTGGAGGACAAGCATTATCACTAACCAGTTACAGCGGTAATTTGTATATCCGAAAAGGAAAATAGTGTTGATTCACTAAAATGACTTACTCCGACAAATAACTAGCGTCAAAGCGTGATGTTGTTGTTGTGGCAAACGGTCTAGATTAATCAACGAACTTTTATTATTAGGCAGCTTTTTAGCTGCCTTTTTGATTTTATACTTCACACGGTAAACTCCCTTGAAAATAATTGACTTTACTAAAAATAATTTCTTTATTTGTACAACCTTTTCATTTTTTCTACGTAGTAATCATTAGCAGTTGAGATAACAGTTTAAATAAGTTTTTTAGAAATAAACAAATATAAGGTTTTACTATGAATATTCACTACTGGACAAAAATAAAAGCGATAACACCCTCGTTAATACAAAGTGCAGTTATGGGCAGTATGCTATTTATCGGGCAAGTGTCGGCTATAAATGCAAATGAGTACGAGCATGCTCTAATGACCAGTAGCCAAATGAACAGTAAACAAGTGAGCAACAATCAAGTGACCGGTAATCATGGCGTGACATCCCAATACATTGAGTCCATTGCTAAGCTTGGTTTTGATCATTTAAGCCACGGAGAACTTATCGCATTTAAGGAGCATGATATTAATGTCGCTTATATTGAGAAAATTCAAAAGATTGGATTGAGTAACATGGGAGCCGGAGAATTAATCGGATTTTCTGCTCATGATATTGATGCGAACTATGTTGATGACATCAGACAACTCGGGTTTTCAAATATAAATGCTGGTGAAGTTATCGCTTTTAAAGCCCAGGGGCTTGACTCGAAATACATTAAAGAAATTCATGCCTTAGGGTTTGATTCAATTTCTTTAGGAGAAATGATTGCTTTCGATGAACATAATATTGATACGGCTAAAGTGAATGAGGTTCAACAACTCGGCTACAGCGATATAAATGCATGTGAAATGCTCGCTTTTAGCATACTTGATATTAATCAAGCATTTGTTGATGAAATGAAAATCTTATGTTTAACAGAAATTAACAAAAATGAAATACTGAGACTTAAGCAATTTAAGGTAAATCAAGCAGTAATCAATACGATTAAACACTATGGTTTATATAACCAACAGGCTAACACTGTTATCGCTTTAGCAATGCTAAAGCTAGATGATAGCTTAATCAAAGCAGTTAAATCGTTAGATATCAATAACTATTCAATGGTAGATTTTTTAGCGTCAAGAACGGGAAAGAAACATAACTCACATCATGATATTGAGATGTTTAATGAATTAGCCAATGTTATAGCAACAATTCACCATCTAGAAATATAGTCTAGTGTCAATTAGGAGTTATCAATGGGCTTAAGAGGAAGTTGTTTGTGTAAAAAGTGAAGTACGAAACTGCAGAGCAATTAACTGTTGTCATTGTTCGATTAAACTGGCTTATGCCCCCGCTAATGAATTGATATTATTGTAATAGTATTCTAAAACTCAGCTTTTAAGTAGGGTAAAAATTCTTCCGTCACTTTAGACAGGCTTTTGTTTTCAAGAAAAAGTGCATTTACGGCAAAGTTTAATGGCGGATCAAAAGAAGCGATGGCAATATTCTCTGCGAGGTTTCCTTGGGCAGTGAAGCGATCAACCACGCAGATCCCAGCACCTTGGGCAACCAATCTTGCGGCAATAAAGTAGGTTTGTACTTTAATTAATGATTGTAACTTGATGTTCTCTTTCATCATCCTAGTCCACAGCAGATCACCTAGTGGTCCACTTTGGCTGATATCTATGTATTCAAAATCCTTAAGCTGGCTAAGTGTTAGCTTTTCAGGACAATCGGGAAAACTTGCCTTAGGGTAAACGATCACTAATTCTGATTGTGCAAGTTCTATGGAAGAAACACCTGGCATATTATTGGGTTCAAATAATATTGCTAAATCACATTTATGCTCTAATAAGCTTTGCATTACCGCTTCGTTATGCACAGTGTGCACATTAAAATTAACTTGCTTGTGTACGTTATGATATTTAGCTATTGCACTGGGGATAACGTTAAATCCTAAAGCAGGGGTGCCACCAATACTTATCTGTCCGTATTCTGACTTCTTAATATTATCAGCGGTATTTTTTATCGAGCGCATTTGTTGATAAATTTTATCAACTTCATCGAACAGCATCTCAGCTTCATCGGTAGGGATTAAGCGGCCTTTGACTCGTTTAAATAAGTCAAAGCCAAGCTGCATTTCAGCATGAGATAAGACTTTACTGACTGAAGGTTGTGATACATGCAGTATTTTTGCAGCATTGGTTATTGAGCCGGTAGTATATATAGCATGAAAAATTTCGATATGTCTTAAGCGCATATTTGATCCTCAGTAATAGCAATCTAATCTCTTAGATAATTCGGTAGTTAAATAAAATAACGGCTACTAGGTTGTTAGGCTACTGCACTTTTTTATTAAAGCCATAACCTAAGGTTATAGGATAGATGCCAATAAATACAGGCGCTAAGCTTTTATATTGTAATGGGTTTGTAAATAATTGAGGTACAGAGAAACCTGGGTATATTCTCTAGAAGAATATACCCAGTGATAGATACTAGCTAGAAACAAAAGGCAGGCTTAAATACAGTTGGATAACGAGAGCATTAGTAATATCAATAAAGAAAGCACCCACTAAAGGTACCACCAAGAAGGCTTGTGGTGACGGACCATGACGGGCAACTAATGCCTCCATATTGGCAACAGCTGTTGGTGTTGCCCCTAAACCAAAGCCACAATGACCACCAGCAATAATGGCAGCGTTATAGTTCTTACCCATGACTCTAAACGTTATGAAATAGGCAAACATCATTAACATAACCGTTTGAACCAAAATAATGACAACCATAGGGCCGGCTAAATTTGCTAATTCCCACACTTTTAATGACATCAGTGCTAAGGCTAAGAAAATAGATAGCGCCATGGTGCCCCATAAATCGATACATGCACGACTTATGGTATAACGTTTAGAAAATTCGCATAAGTTGGTTGCTAATACACCAAATAATAACGGCATTAAAAAGGCAGGTAAAACAATATCGGCAGCTTTTAAATTCAGGTAAACAACTTGACCTACAGTCATACACATTAAAATGATAAATAAGGTTTCCATCATTTTCTTCGGTGTTACTAAGTCATGGTCTTCTGGATTAAAGGTTATCGTATCATCAAGCTCTTCGTGGTATTCATCCGCTTTAAGATCGTAACGCTTGATCAGTCTTTTACTGACTGGGCCGCCGACTAAACCGCCTAAAACCAAGCCCATAGTTGCGGCAGCCATTGCTAGTTCAAAGACACTAGAAGACATTCCATATTCAGCTATAAATAAATCAGCGTAAGTTGCGCCATTGCCATGACCACCAGATAAAGTAACAGAGCCACCAATTAAGCCCATTAATGGGTCCATACCTGTGCCAATCGCTAAAGAAACGCCAATGGCATTTTGTACTAATAAATACACAGTAGCGAGACCGAGAAATAATACGACTTTAGGGCCCCCCTTAAGCAGCAATGAATAGCTAGCACCTAGGCCTACCGTGGTAAAAAACACTGTCATTAGTGGATTTTTAAAGCTCATATCAAATTGAAAATGAATATCAAAAAAACTATGCGCAATGGCCGCTAAGATGGAGAAAAGAATGCCACCAACAACGGGCTCTGGAATATTATTATCACGTAAAAAATTAACTCTGCTATTACAGAAGTACCCCGAGAAGAGAATAATTAACGCGAATACAAGCGTTTCTAATACGCCGACATTTATTTCCATGGATAAGCTCACTCTATTGTTATTATTTCAACCAAATAGACCCTATACTATTGCAATTGATAGTAAGGATTATTTGGCTAATTTTTTTAGTTGGGCGTTTATATCTTATTTGTTCTGCATCTCATAGCTATTATTGCTAATAAGTACAATTACATATTATTTAATACACTTTCGAGGGATTGTGCTGCACGTATGCAGTCAATTGTTAAATCATCATCAGCACCGCTAATTGTGTAAATAGCAACTCTTGGCAAGCTATTGTAGTCAAAATGATTGGTAAAGTAATAACCACCAGTATCATGCACCATAACATAGTCATTAGCTTCGAGTTTTGGTAGTGATTGTTCCACGCAAATCAAATCGCCAGCAAAACAACAAGGACCCGCAACATCAGTTGTTACTACTTCAGAATTTTTTTCGGTCTTTTCTTCGCCACGGGCTGTATAACCAGTAACGCGAATTGGCCATGATTTAGGTAAAAAAGCAGTGCGAGTAAGGATTTGTGCACCTGCATGAGTCGTGGCGATATGACGGCCACCAGAGTTTTTAGTGTATTCAACTCGCGTAATGATTACGCCATTTTTAGCCACTATAGCGCGACCAAATTCTGTTTTTACTTGATACTTATCGGTAAAGAGTAAAGGTACTTCAGCTTTTAATACCTCAGCATAATCTTTAAAACTTGGCTTAATTTCATCTGAGCTAAAGTTAACCGGCAAACCACCACCTATATCTAATCGAGTGACTTGTTGGCTGCCGATAAACTCATTAATTTCTTCGGCAAGTTCAGTAATGATTTTAACACCATTTGCCATTAAAGTTAACTCACAACCTTGTGAGCCAGTATGAGTGTGAATGCTTTTTAGCCACGGGCGTGCTTGATATATTTCAATAAGTCTCTGGCGATTGTCGCCATCAACTAAAGCATAACCAAATTTTGAAGTAGCAGTCGCAGTACTTGTGGAGCCTATTTTTCCCGCACCAATTTGTGGGTTTACACGAAAACCAATAACAGATTTAGTATCAGGAAAATCACGTATCAATCTATCAACACGTGCTAATTCTTGTAAATTATCAATGTTTATTGAAATATCGTTTTCTATGCAAGTACGTAAATCTTGTACTGTTTTAGCTGGCGAATCAAAAATAATATCTGCAGTGTTATAACCTGCAGCACGGGCAATCATTAATTCCCCCGGACTGGCAACTTCTGCACCCATACCAGACTCGCGTAATGATGATAAAACCTGAACTAAGGCATTCGCTTTTACTGCAAAGGTATGAAAGAAATTGGCTGGAAAGGCTTGATAGACATCATCAACTGTTTTCTTTAATGCATCTAAGTCCATTACGCCGACAGCAGTTAAATCTTGATCAATGATTTTTGCTTTAATGGCACTGGCAATAATATTTTGTTTTCTGCTCATATTGGTATATTTCTTTGTTTGATGACTGCTGTTATGTCACTGATGACATAGGGCAGTGCTTATTAGATAACTTTAAGATAGTGCAGCTAGGTTAAAATGGATAATAGCTAATGTTAAGAGGGTAATAACTTAGGGTTATATGTTGTTGTTTCATTGACCAGAGGGCTAATAAATACAAATTTTATATAGCTGATTACAAGCTACAACATTAGGTTATACCTTTGTCAATTAATTGAATTTGCCTGTATAAAGCCTACTAGCTAGGCTTTTGTATATAGCTATGCTTCTTTAGTAATAATGGTATTTCAGAGAAGCTTATTAAAATAAGATAAAGGTAAATTATTGTGAATATTGCGACCAATGTAGAGTTATGCTGTTATATAAATGAAAACTACGCAAAAAAAGACCTGACGGCTTTTGAACGTTTTTCTTCACAATTATTTCTCCGCTTACATCGTGAAGATATGCAAGTATTATCCATTGAGCAGCGTTACCAAATGGCACTGTCATTATGGCAATCATTTGCATCTCGCTCAGTTAATGAAAACAGAGTTGTTATAGAAAATAGATCGCAACAAGGTATTTTAGATAATGCTTCTGTCCTGCATATCATTTCTGATGATAAAGCTTTTCTCGTTGATTCAATATCAGCCTTGTTAATCGCACAAGGTTATAAGATTAAGTTGTTTTTACACCCCGTTATTAACCGTGAAAAAATTAACCGTGCACAAATCAATGATTTTCAAACAGAGTCGGCTTCGTTAGGTGATGAGTCGGTATTATATATTGAGCTCGCTAGTCAACTTGACTCTGTTGCTATTGGTACACTGGTTGAACAAATCCAAGCGCTGCTCTGTCAAATTACCAAGGTGAACACTGATTGGCCCTTGATGACGGCTAAAAGTCAAAATGTTAACCATAGCCATAATAAGAGTCATAACCCTTTAGCCAATATTGAAGAGACTAAATCTTTTTTATCTTGGCTCTGTCATGATAATTTTGTTTTTTTGGGTTATTGCTCTTTTGGGGTAACGGCACAAAACGATTATCACTTGGGTCAATATAACTATGGCATCTTTCGTAACTCTGCTATTGAAGGTAAGAGTTCAGTCACAGTAGGTAATGAAGAACTTAAACCGAGTAATTCAGAGTTCAGCACTTTCATTGCATCAGATACTTCGTTGATGGTGAGTAAATCAAATGTAAAATCGACAATCCACCGCAGTGATTATTTAGATTTAGTCAACGTGAAAGAGTTTTCAGCAGACGGTGAGGTTGTTGCTATTCATCAGTTTATTGGTTTGTTTACTCAAGTAGCGAATAACCTGAATCCTAAAAAAATACCTTTTTTAAGCCATAAACTTGAGTTAGTGCTACAAAGTCTTGCGGTACTAAAAGATAGTCATGATTATCGAAATTTTGTTCATATTCTTGCGTCACTACCGAAAAGAGAATTATACGAAAGTAGCGTTGAACAATTACTTACCCTTGCTAAAGGTATTCATCATCTTAATGTTAGGAGTAAACCCGGCACCTTTATTAGAGAGAGTGATTTTAACAAGCAGGTCTCTGTGTTGGTATTTGTCTCAAAAGATGCTTTTTGTACCGACCTACGTGATGAAATAGAGCAGGAGTTATCGAAAACTTATCAAGGGCAGATATTATCTCGCCGCTCTATGCTCAATGATAACTATTTAGCCCAGTGGCATTTTATTGTTGAAAAGTCGGAGCAATTGCCTAGTGCATTAAATGTTGATGCGTTAATTGCCAGTATTGAAACTAAAACGCATAGCTGGACTGAAAGTTTGCATAAATTGATAACTCAGTTATGGGAAGGCGAACAAGCGAGTCAGTTAAGTAATAAATATGAAAATGGTTTCTCCAAGAGCTATAAAGAACAATTTTCAGCTAAACAAGCTATCAGCGCTATTACAAATTTAGAAAAACTAGATGAAAATAGTCCATTTCAATTTCAAATAAACCGTTCTTCACAAGCGTTGAAAAATACCTTAGTACTAAATATTTATACGCTAGCGCAAGGTATTGCGTTAAGTGATTCTATCCCTATTTTAGAAAATTTTGATTTTAGGCCTTTAGATGAATTTAGCTTTAAAGTGACGATGGCAGACCAAGTCAGCTCGGTAAATAACCTGTACAGCTACACCCTAGAATATCCTGATAGTGAATTAGATATAGAAGCAATAAAAACTAATCTGGAGCAAGCATTGTCACAAGTTTGGCAAGGTAATATTGAAAATGATGGTTATAACAAGTTGTTAATGTCAGCTAATATTAATATCAGGCAAATAGTGATTATTCGTGCCTACGGTAAGTATTTACGTCAACTTGGCTTGGGTTACTCAGAAGAGTATTTTCAACAGGCGCTGATCAGCTACCCTGAAATTGTTCATGGGCTCATCGACTTATTCGAATCACGTTTTGCTTTAACAGCTAAAGGTATTAGCGAACGTAAAGTAATCACCGATGAGATAAAGGCCGAGCTGTTACAAGCGTTAGCTATGGTCGAGAAAATAGATCATGACAGGATCCTTCGCAATTTTATTTCCGCAATTTCTGCAACCGTTAGAACAAACTTTTATCAATTATCAGTGACTGGTGAGCCAAAAACGTACTGCTCTTTTAAAATTAGAAGTGGTGAAATTGATGATGCACCTCAGCCGAGACCTTATGTAGAAACGTTTGTATATTCCCCTCGTGTTGAAGGTGTACATTTACGTTTTGGTTTGGTTTCTCGCGGTGGTTTACGTTGGTCTGATAGACGAGAAGATTTTAGGACTGAAGTGTTGGGCTTGGTGAAAGCGCAACAAGTTAAAAATGTGGTTATTGTACCACAAGGCGCAAAAGGTGGTTTTGTACCCAAACAATTACCTACTAATGGCTCACGTGACGTTATAACGGCAGAAGCGATAGCTTGTTATAAAATTTTCATCTCTGCGTTATTAGACCTCACCGATAATAATACTCCCGAGGGCATTGTTAAACCAAAAGAGATTATTTGCTTTGACGGTGATGATAGTTACTTAGTGGTTGCCGCGGATAAAGGCACTGCGACCTTCTCTGATATTGCTAATGCTTTAGCGGATGAGTATGGTTTCTGGCTCGGCGATGCTTTCGCCTCTGGTGGCAGTGTCGGTTACGATCATAAAAAAATGGGCATAACGGCTAAAGGTGCTTGGGTTTCGGTACAACGCCACTTTAGAGAAATGGGCATTGATGTACAAAAAGATGAGATCAGCGCCATTGGTATTGGTGATATGTCGGGCGATGTCTTTGGAAATGGCATGTTATCGTCCAAAACAATTAAGTTGGTTGCTGCTTTTGATCACCGTGATATCTTTATTGATCCTAATCCTAATGCGCGATTAAGTTATGATGAGCGAAACAGACTTTATTACCTTGAACGTTCGTCATGGCAGGATTATAACAAAGCATTAATTTCTAGCGGTGGTGGTGTCTTTAGCCGAGCAGTTAAACATATTCAATTAACGCCTGAGATTAAACAGGTGCTTAATATCGATGACAAAATAACCAAGCTATCTCCGGATGAATTAATACGTTGTATATTGAAATCTACAGCTGACTTACTTTGGTTTGGTGGTATTGGCACATATGTTAAAGCCAGTAATGAAATTAATACCGACGTTGGTGATAAAAGTAATGATGCTTTACGAGTCAACGGTAATGATTTGCAATGTAAAGTTATTGGCGAAGGCGGAAATTTAGGTTGTACTCAGTTAGCAAGAATAGAATTTTCTAAAGGTGGCGGTAAAATAAATACCGATGCAGTTGATAACTCTGCTGGCGTTAATTGCTCTGATAATGAAGTAAATATTAAAATTTTACTGAATGGTTTAGTTGATAAGGAAACGATGACTAAAACCCAGCGTGATGCCCTATTAGAAACAATGACCAGCGAAGTTGGTGTTATGGTCTTGCGTAATAATTATTATCAAGCACAGGCTCTGAGTATTGATGAGGCCAATAGCCAATTTCACTTTGATAGTTTTACCCGTTTAACTCAATACCTAGTGAATAATGCTGAGTTAAATCGTGAGTTAGAGTATTTGCCTGATGATGAAGAGCTGCAAGCAAGACATAACGCACAACAAGGACTAACAAGACCTGAATTAGCCGTATTAATGGCTTATTCAAAAATGGATGTTCACAATGCCTTATTACAAGAAAAATCGTTAATTACTGATCATTACTTTGAAAAATATTTATTGTCAGCTTTTCCTAGTGCTTTAGTGGAAGAGCATACTCAAGCTATTATTTGTCACCCCTTGGCTAAACAAATTATTGCCACCAGTGTTGCCAATGAAATATTCAATCGTGGTGGTATTCATGCGGTACGGGAGCAAACGGGGGCCACTATAGCCGAAATAGTTAAGGCATTTGTTATCGCCAAAGAAGTTTTTGCTCTTGATGATATCTGGCGCGAAATAGAGTCACTGCATGATACGGTGTCAGCACAAATTCAAATAAAATTGTTGGTGGAAGTGCAGCGTTTTTATCGACTGATGGCAATTTGGTTTATTAACCACGGCAATGAGGATGACAGTATTGCAACGATAGTACAAAGGTATTCACCAGGAATAAAAACCTTGCAGCAGCTTGATGATGATGAAATCACCTTACCTTTTTCACCCGTAGATAAATCTCTTTATCAATTAGAAAGTGAGGCCGCTGGCTTGGCGATTGTTGATAAAATTCACCAGTTGAAAGTATCAAGTGTGGTGTTTTGTGACATTGTTAAAACCGCTTTTGAGTTAGGCTTGTCGGTAAATGAAATATTGCCATGTTATTGCCAAGTCAGTAAGTTGTTAGGTCTATCATGGTTAATAGAACAAACAGAAAAAGTACAAACTAAAGATCACTGGTCTAGGTTAGCACGCTTTAGTTTGTTGCTTGACCTGCTTGAGTTTCGTGAGAAACTTGTTGTTACTATTGTTAACAGTAATCCATCCGTCTCGCCTGATAGCGCCATTGAGTTTTGGGCAGCCAATAAAGCTTCAGAGTTAAATCGAGTCGCTAGAGTGATTGAAGATTTAAAATCTGCGGGTAGGGTGCATATTGATAAACTGTACTTTGCTAATCGACAAATACGGGCATTACTGGTCTAGTTAAAGCTGCAAAGAGGGTTTTATCCTTAATGATAGCCTTGCATTTCCTTGTTAAAGCGAGTGTGGGGCTATTTTAGGTAAGGTCTATAGTCTATGATTTTGTATTTTTTATTTAACTGTTCAAGTAACGCTTTATTGTTGCTTAAAAACTTATTAAATTCTTTAATGATTTCAGGATGTTTGATTGTTGAAAGGTGAAAGTCATAAACATCATAACTATATCTTCGATCGATAATGCTTGTGTCTGATGGTTTATCAAGCTCTTCGAGGTAATAACGAATAACACTTGGCTCTATGTCTATACCATCAATATGTCCGGCAACAAGTTGTTGCACCAAAATTTTTGTCGAAACATCCTCATATAATTTTACTTGTCCACTTTTTATCTGCTCGATCCAATGTGTTGGATAAAAACCTAGCAGTGTTCCAATAGAGTTAAATTCTGATTTGTTTTTTGTAAGTGATGATTTTAAAACCGAGGTTCCAGCAACTAGCTTTATAGTAGATTCACTAAAGGTAAATTGTGCTGTTGTCTTAGTCTTTGAATACCAACGAGAATTATCAGGATATTTAAAATCAATTTTTTCTTCGAGTAACCATCTCTCAAATCGTTTAACGGGCAAGGGCAGGTAAGTAAATGTATAACCTTTAGCGGCAGCAAAGGCATTTAATAGCTCTTTTGAATGGGTACTCCTGCTGGATTTGAATTCATATAAGGGGTAATAAGACACATCTTCTACGCCAATGATGAACTCTTTAGCTTGCAAACTTGGAAAGGAAATAAGTGCTAATAAATAGCATATTAAGTAGTGGTTAATTTTCATTTTTTGTTTCATGATTATTTCACTTAAACACTTTTATAAGCAAGTTATAGGAAAGAATGAGTGTATTTCTGTAAATATTTATCATGAACATGTCATTTTTGGTAAACAGTCATAAGCAAAGTATGGCTATTTATTCATTTTTTTGCTTGAATTCACACGAGTTTAATCGACTTTATTTTTATCATTTGAAAACATACTCTTCGTGAATATTCATGGCTAGTGACACTGTTAGGCCCGCTACTACGGTAAAACTGTGCGTTTAAGAAATCATTGTTGAATAAAAGCAATAATAAATTACGCCGATATATAATTTAACTATAACCTCAGGTTATGGGGGAGCGATAAAGCGTCAATTGTTAAAAGTGTAATTTAAGTTCAAGGTAAATGTGAATCAAATGAAACTAAATGATCGGGCAACTATTAAGCCCGACTAATTATAAAGCAAGCGAAATTACAATGGTGAATATCATGAAAGATAGAGCAATGTTTACGTCAAAATTATCACACTTGAGCTTTTGTGTCTTAACAGCGCTAACCTCTCAAGCAGCCTTTGCAGCCGAAGAAGCAAATGAAAAAGAGGAAAAAATAGAACGTATCTCAATTACGGGTAGTAATATCAAGCGTGCCACGGATGTAAGCACGTTACCCGTAACAGCTATGACCGCAAAGGACATTGAAAATACGGCAGCAATGTCTGGCGATGAATTACTTCGTTCAATCCCGCAAATGGGCTCAGTTAATTTTGGCGAAACTACGGGGTCTTCTAACGTAAATGATGCCCGTGGAGATGTTGGTTCATTTAACCTTCGTGGTCTTGGCGCTGGTAATACCTTGGTATTACTTAATGGTCGCCGTATGGTAAACCATCCTGGTACCCAATCTAAAAAGGGTGCTAACAAAGTTCCTGTCAATACGGTTAACTCAAATACCTTACCTGTTTCAGGGTTACGTTCATTAGACGTATTACGTGATGGCGCAGCCGCTATTTATGGCTCAGATGCTATTGCAGGTGTTGTTAATTACGCTATTGATAGTAACTATGTAGGCAACAAACTAAGTCTTAGATATGGTCAGTCTCAAGGTACGCCACTTAATGAAACAACGTTCAGTTATTTAGGCGGTTTAGAGCTAAATGATGGACTTTCAAATTTGGTTGGCTCTGTAACTGTATATAACAAAGAAGGCATGAGAGCGACAGAACGTCCTTATTCGGGAAGCCATGATAGACGTGAATATCCAGGTTTACCTGAGGAGTTTGTTGGCGATACTCAATTAGATAACCGTAGTACAGAAACACCGTGGGGCGAATTTAATAGTGAGACTCTAGGTAAATTCCACCTACAACCTGATACCATGTCTGGCTGTGTAGATTCGCCACTTGATGTTGAAGGTGTTTGTGTTGATAAAGGTAGTACAGGTCGAGATCTTCGCTTTGACCGTGGTACAACCCGTCCACTGTCTTCAGATGTTAAACGATTTAATTTTTACACCAGCTTTACTCATGAAATCAATGAAGATTTAGAATTTTTTGCTGAAGGTATTTATTATCAGGCTGAATTATCAAATTATTCAGAGCAAAACCATGGTGGTAGTAAACACCAATTTAACGTTGCCGCAGATGCGTTTTATAATCCATTTGGCGAAGAAGTGACTGTTCGTAAGTATCGTCCAGTTGATATTGGTCCAAGAAACGTTGTTGTTGACGATACCAGTTATCGAGCTCTTGCAGGCCTTCGCGGTTACATGGGTGACTGGGAGTGGGAAAGTGCTGCTTTTTATAGTGAAGCTGAAACTAACGATACCAGTAGACGTGTTGACGTAAATGCCTTTGCAGCCGCCGCTAACAGTACCAATGAAAGTACCGCTTATAACGTATTTGGTGGTGCAGATGTTAATAACCCCAATACAATTGGTAACGTACCCTTAGTTTCATCATCAATTAGCGACCAATTTGTAGTTAACTCTCATGTTGACTCAAAAACTAGTTTAGCTTCTATCGACTTTAAGGCGAGCAATAGTGAGTTGTTTGAAATGCCTGCAGGTGATGCTGGGATAGCAGTGGGTATTGAATTTCGTCGTGAAACCTATCTAAGTGATCGTGATCAGTATGTTGATGGTAGTAGACCATTTACCGATGCCTATGGTGTGGTAAATGACAGCTCTTTATATGGTAGTAGCTCAACTTCTGATGCAACTGCTAGCCGTAACATCGGATCAGCCTTTGCTGAGATGATATTACCGCTTATTGATAGTGGTGATCAGTATGCAGAGGTGCAACTTGCGGCACGTTATGAAAACTTCTCCGATGCGGGTGATGCTTTAAAACCTAAAGTTGCACTATTCTACAAACCTACCAACTGGATTAGTCTACGTGCATCTTATGCTGGTGGCTTTAAAGTACCAGGCTTACAGCAAAGTGCTGATAATAGTAGTATGCCACGTCGTACTACTAAATATGACCCTGTACTTGATGAAGAATACCCAATTATCGACAACCGTTTAGGTAACTCAGACTTGAAGCCAGAAGACAGTGTTAATACTTCTTTTGGTATTATTTTTGAACCTTTAGATAACTTAACCTTTACTATTGATGCATGGAATATTGAGCAAGAAAATTTAGTATTCTTAACGCCTTACGAGACTGTTATTGCCTATGATTATGTATTACAACAGCAAGGTTCAAGTGAGCCTTCTGTAATACGTGGTGCAGATGGTGCGGTTAGTGAAGTTCGAAATAAATATCAAAATGCTTCAAAACAAGAATTAGCAGGCCTAGATTTTGGCATAGTATATGACTTTGATACCGCCATTGGTGATTTTCAGTTTAATGTTAATGCAGCATACCTATCTAAATATGATGTATCTGTTGACGATACTTCGGCAAAAGTACTAGCAGCACAACAAGATCTTGATACGTATCCAAATCTTGCTGAGGTAGACGTTGAAGGGGTTGGCGATCAAATATTACAAAATGGTAGTCCAGAGTGGCGAGCTAAAACGTCACTTAACTGGAAACTTAATAACTGGGGCGCTGGTGTTAGCCTAGATTATGTTAGTGAGTTTATAGATACTTCTACTAATTATACTGATGAAGATGGAGAAAAAGTCTATTTGCCGATAGATAGCTTCACTACGGTGAATATCTATGCTTCTTATAAGTTTACCGAAGATAACTTTTTAGATGGTACTTATATAAGACTTGGTGTTAGAAATGTAGGTGATGAAGAGCCACCATTAGCGGATGAGTTTTGGCACGGTTACTTCGGTGATTACCATTCAAACCGTGGTCGTTACATGTACATGAACCTGAGCAAAACTTTTTAAGTTTTTAGAAAGCACTCCAGAAGGTTTGGTATAAACCCATGGCTCGGCTAGTTAACTTTAGTCGAGCCATATTTCCTTTCCCACGCACGTTTATTAAGAACCCATTATGAAAAATATATTTAACAAATCATCCTTATTATATTCAGTACCACTCTCGGTATTATTTTTAGTTGCTTGTTCGACACCACAAACGTCAGTGGAAGAAATAAAAGCACCAGTTTCAAATACAGCGACACAAAATACCCCTGCAGAATCAGCAGCTTTTATCAACGTACAATCTCAGCCTATTAAACCTACAGCATCAGTTACTTATCCTCAGTCCTGTAATAACGGTACGGTAACACTAAGCAGTGATTTTGCTGCGGGTCGAATGGATGAATGTAAAGAAACCAGTAAAAATGAATATTTCATTACCCTAGTTCCTGAAAATACACCAATTAATTCAAGTCCTTGGTATGCTTTTAAAATACAAGCAGAGCAAACAACGGATATAAGGATCACCATGAAAGTTCGTGGTGATAAACATCGTTATCCGCCAAAAATTAGTCATGACGGAAAAAATTGGCAGTTACAAGAATACAAGCTAAAAGGTGAACGCTTAATCATGAAAGTGAAAGCGACTCCTGAGCCGATCACCATTGCCGCACAAGAGATTATTAATAATCAGTATTATGTTGATTGGGCAGAAGAGCTCACGGCTAACAATTCCTTTACTCAAACTATTTTAGGAGCATCGACTCAAGGTCGTCCTATCTACAAAATAGAAAGTCGAAATGAAAACACTAATGAATGGGTAGTTATTTTAGGTCGACAACATCCCCCTGAGATTACCGGTGCTCTTGCTTTGTTTCCATTTGTAGAGACCTTGTTATCAAGCAGTGAGCTCAGCAAGTACTTCCTAAATAAATATAATGTACTTGTTATTCCTAATATAAACCCAGATGGTGTTAATGCGGGTAACTGGCGTAGTAATGCTAACGGTCAAGATTTAAATCGTGATTGGATTGACTTTACTCAGATTGAAACTAAGTTAATCAATGACTATTTACAGGGACTAGTATCACAAGGGCAAAAAATTAAGTTTGCCGTTGACTTTCATTCGACTAAAAATGATGTTTTTTATACTATGCCAGTAGATTATGGCGTTGAAAAATCGTATTTTGTTAGGCATTGGTTAGGTGAGCTTGATAGACAAATGCCTAATTTTAATGTGGTAGTAAAACCAGGTAACAATCCTGGTCAGGGTGTATCAAAACAATATTTTTCTGATAAATTTGGTGTTCATGCCATTACCTATGAAGCGGGTGATAATACCGATAGAACTAAAATAAAACGCATTGCATTTAAATCAGCTAATATTTTGATGATTAATATGTTATCAGAAATTGATCATGACAAAGAGTAAGATAAATATGACTATATTTAATAAAAAATTATCGGTAATAGCGATGAGTTTGGTACTACTTTCAGCCTGCTCAACGGAAGAACAGATGGGCGAGGGCCAAGAAGTTGATTTATTAATTACTAATGGCAGTGTTTATACCGGTGACAATGCTCAAGCCCAGCAGTTAGACGTGGCTATTTGTCAGCAAGAGATTTGTGGCTTATATCCTAGTGGTGAACATAATATTAAGGCTAAAAGAACGCTTAATGTAAAAGGCAAGATTGTAAGCCCTGGCTTTATTGACCCACACACTCACTCTTTATCTGAATTATTAAGCCAAGATAAAAATAGCAATCTAAATTATTTAACCCAAGGCGTCACTACCGTTGTTAATGGTAATGACGGTGGCGGTCCTGTCGATATTCAAGCGATAGCAGGAAAACTTATCGTTAATGGGATTGGTACCAATGTGGCACTATTAGTAGGCCACGGAAGTATTCGTGAACAAGTCATGGGGAGAGCAGAGCGTTTTGCTACTCCTGAAGAACTCAAAGAGATGTCGTTATTGATGACAGCCGCAATGAAGTCTGGAGCTATAGGTTTATCAACAGGCTTGTATTATGTACCAGGTAGCTATGCTGACACAAAAGAAGTGATTACTTTAGCTAAAATTGCCAGTCAATATAATGGTATTTATGACACCCATTTACGTGATGAGAGTACTTTTAATATCGGCTTTACTGCCGCGTTAGATGAAGCGATTAACATTGCACAAAAAGCAGATATCCATTTACACTTGGCTCATATAAAAGCGCTAGGTGTTGATGTTTGGGGACAAAGTACACAAGCGATTGATAAAATTGAACAAGCCCAAAAAAGTGGTGTTTCCATTTCAGCTGACCAATATCCTTGGTTAGCATCAGGTACAAAACTGCGAAGTGCGGTTATGCCTAAATGGGTCATGGCTGACTCCACTAAAGCTTTTCATCAGCGATTAGTTGAAAAAGAATTAGCGGTAAGGTTGCAAGCAGAAATTACCGAAAATATCCGCAGAAGAGGTGGGCCAGATTCTCTTTATATTACTGAGTTTATGGAGAAAAACCTAGTTGGTCTCAATTTACTTCAGGTTGCTGAGTTAAAAGGCTTATCCGTTGTCGATACCGCTACTTCCCTCGTATTACAAGGTGATGTAAGAGTTGCTTCTTTTAACATGTCTCCTAAAGATGTAGAGAACTTCATGGTACAACCTTGGGTAGTGACTTCATCTGATGGAACTAATGGTCATCCTCGTAAATATGCTAGTTTTCCAAGAAAATATCAAAGTTATGTTGTTGAGAAAAAATTGCTTGATTTAGCGACTTTTATTAACAGAAGCTCATCTCAAACAGCTAAGATCCTTGGTCTTAACGACCGTGGTATTATAAAACAGGGCTATAAGGCAGATATCATCGTTTTTGATGAGCAAGGCTATGCCCCACAAGCTGACTTTAATCAATGGAATAAATACTCTGTTGGCGTTGAGCAGGTTATTGTTAACGGCGAACTCGTGATTGAAAACGAAAAGTATCTGAATACTTTAGCGGGACAATTTGTTCGCTAGGCTAGATATTTTGTTCTAAACTCTCACTAGGTGACATATTATCGACACTGCACCTAGTGAGGCACCTTGCTAAATAAACACCGTTTAAATTAGCTTCAATGAAAGTTAAATTCTACTATTAGGGATAATTAAAAAACATTTTAGAGGGTCTATGTTTTTCCTTAAAGTCGTTGCGCGTCTTATTCTTTGTACCACAACTTTCCTTTCTTATGCGGCTATAGCCAATGAACCTTATGTGATTAAAGCTGCTTTGTCACAAGAATTTAAAGACGGTTTACACCACCAATATTTAATCTATATTGCAAGTCAGTTAGGTATGGAAATACAAATAACAACGATGCCTTTTGCTCGTCGTATGATGGAAGTTAAAAAGGGAAATTTAGATATTATTGTCGGTGTACAGTACTCGACGTTAAGGGCTGAACAATTAATATTTATTTTTCCTGCCTATGAAAAACTTTCTTTTAGGTATTTTTCATTAACTCAAAACACTGAGAAGATTAAGAGTAATGATGATTTGGTGGGGAAAACGATAGGCGTGATACGAGGGGCAAAATATTTCCCGATTTTTGAACAAAACACCGAACTTCAAAAGTACCCATTCAACAATTTGAAAACTAATATTGACATGTTATTACTGGGACGTATTGATATCTTTGTTCATTATGAAGAAAGTACGGCACTCATGCTGAAAACGATGAAGGCTGATCATCTAATAGCAAAAACAAATCATCAACCAAAGCACAGCCTTGAGCATTACCTCGCTATTTCAAAAAACTCACCGTTAGCAGCTAAAACAAAGCAGCTTGAGGACATTGTTGAACGAGGGATCAGCCAACAAGTCTTTATTAAGCAAAGACTTAAGCATTACCAGCAGAGTAAACATTAAACAACCCTTTATTGTAATACTCCAGCGGCTTAGTTGTAGCCAAGAACATAGCTTTCTGTGGTTTCATCAAGGATAGTAAAGTAACGCATTAATGGTGCTTGTTTATCTTCTTGTACTATTTCAGTAACGCTTGTTGATGCTTCAAATGCTTCTATGGTTTGCTCTGCTTCTTGAGTATTATCAGTAATGTTCATTTTATGTGCCTTATCTAATCGAGTTATAATGAGGTGACAACTCATCATCTAACCTTTTATTAAATAATAAAATGACTAAAGCTTTGCTTACCTATAAATAAGGGTTATACCCGTTACCATTCAAAGTGCAGGATTTCAGTGGGTGTGAAAAGTGCTTTAGGCAAGGCATCCATTTTAAACAATGGTTACTCCCTTGGTAAAATGAATAACGCAGCATAAATCTCTTTTAATCCCATCGAAGAAGCGCTTGAGCAACATCACTTCATCGTTGCTTTGATTTATAATGGAATAACCATTACTTCATCAAAGCGCCTTGAATTGAAATAGCTCAAGTGCTCTGAAACAGGCATCTTGAATGGCAACGGGTATATACCCAGGTTCTACTACTCTACATTAACCATTGAGCATAAAGACTTTATTAAAAGTATCGCTTAATAATTTAATCTTATTTACTTCTCTGGGGGACTTTTTACTCACTAATGACAAATTGAATTCGTAAGTGCAGCTACTAGGTTTAATAATTCGTATTTCACCTTGATTTAATTCTTGTTGTATAAAGCTTTGCGGCATATACCCAATGTATCGTCCTGATAAGATCATGGTTTTTCGGGTATCAAACTGATATGACTTGGCACTAAGGTTTAGCTTATGAAGTTGCTCTTTACCTAACATATCTATATCTATACCAGGATGAATTGCCGCAACGTCAGCTAAATCTTGTACTGATATGTCAGTATCTGTTTTATTATAAAATGGATGCTCTTTAGCACAACATAAAAAAATAGGCTCAGTAGAAAGAGCGGTATAAGTTAAGCCCTCTACCTGCTGATAGCTAGGAAATAAGCCAATATGTGCTTTATCTTTTAGCAGTTGTTTTTCAATGTTTGAGATTGAATCCCCATCTAAAACAATATGTAAATTAGGTGAGCTGTCGTGAAGCTGTTGGATAACTTTAGCGAGTTTTTTCTGTTTGTTTTTATCGAGTTGATCAGCACATAAGATCACTAATTCACCACTTAACTCTTTGCCAAGCGTACCAACTAAAAGAGAAAAATCGTTAAGTGAATCGAATAATTCTATCACTGCCCGATAAACCGCTTGGCCATCTTCAGTTAATGAAAAGCCGCCTCGACCTCTAAGGCAAAGCTTTAACTTCATACGAGCTTCTAAATTAGACATATGCACGCTAATGGTTGAACGGGTAATGCCTAATGCCAATTCAGCGGCGGAAAAACCACCATGTTCAACAACAGAGGTAAAAATACGCAATAAACGTAAGTCGTACTCAGTCGTGGGTTTGGGAATGATCGATGTTTTATTCATTTTTTCCTAGTATTTCTTATTTAGTTTGATGAGATTAAAACTAAAGCTACAATGTTTGTATTTAACCCGAGTTTTATTTGAGTTTCAATAGGCTTAGTTGAACTTTTGCGATTCGAACAATGATTCGAATTGGGAACATTACCTTGGGTTATACCTCACTTATACAAAGGAATGAATCTTTTCTATGCTGATTGTATATACTCGAATACACAGAGCCTTACTACCCCCTATTTTTGGAACCTATATGCGACAGTTTATTTCACTCCTTTTTTTGGTAACTTTTTTTGGAGGCTTACAAAATGTTGATGCCAATGAGGCACTTAGCATTAAAGGACGTCTCCTTAATGAAGCACAACAGCCGCTGAGTAATATAGCTGTCACGATAAATAATAAGTCAGTTACCAGTGACAAGCTGGGGCGGTTTGTTATTCCTGTAGAGCATCATGATATTTATCAGCTTAATTTCGTTAATAAGGGCTATTTTCAAGGTATTCAGACCTTTAGTTACTTCGAATTATTCGATAAAACAGGTAGTGTTAAGCAAGCATCGATTGCTGATATTACCTTAGTGGCGAAAACCGAAAAACGGGTGATGTTAGCTTTTGGTGGTGATGTCATGATGGACCGTCGTTATTATAAACCTTACTTTGGTGACACAATTTTGATTCACCCAGAAACTAAGCTCAGTGATAGTAAAGCGATTGTTGAAAATATCAAACCCTATATGAGTATTGCTGATTACGCAGCAGTTAATTTAGAAACGCAAATCGCCGATAACAAGCCGGGTGATCGCGCACCTAAGTCAGTTACTTTTTACTCTCGACCAGAAATACTCGACGCATTAGTATGGGCGGGTGTTGATTATGTAAGTTTGGGAAATAATCATACTTATGATTACCTAGAGCCAGGCATGGCCTCGACCATCGACTTTTTGCAGAAAAGCCCGTTAGGTTTTTCAGGCGCAGGTATGAATGAAAAACAAGCACTTAAAGCACATCACGATACGATAAAAAATACCGAGTTCTCTATGCTTGGTTACGTCGGTTGGGAAGGAAACTCTGATCCAACACAAACTGCCAACCATAAACATGGCGGTGCTGCTTATGGCTCCATGACTAATATCCTTAACTCAGTTCAACAAGAAGTCAGTCAAGATAGAGTCACCATAGTGCAATATCATGGTAGTCAGGAGTATGCGAATAGTCCAACGGGTGTAACTGAGCAAAGATTAAAATCGGCGCTTGATAATGGCGCTGCACTTGCCATAGCCCATCATCCTCATGTTACACAAGGATTAGAGTTATATGACAATAAGCTAATTGCTTACTCTATGGGTAACTTTATCTTTGACCAAAACTTCACTGCAACGCAACATAGTTTTATCTTATATATTTGGCTTGATGAGGGTAAATTCCATCGTGCAGAAATAGTACCGCTATATGTTAAAGGTTATAAACCTACACCGGCAACGGGCTCTAATCGTTATACGGTACTGAAACGTTTAACTGAACTTTCTAAAATAAGAAATACCCATATTAGCCAATCAGGTGGTCATGGTGTTATCACAGCTAAAACAGCGGTAGTAAGGGTAAAGTCTGCTAATAATTCACCGGACAGTGTGATAGCAACGGTTGATACCTCTGTTAAACACAAACTAATTTTTGCTCAAGGCAGTAAGGTCGCAAATTTATACCACTTGTCATGGGAAAAGCAGCTTAGTGAAATATTGATAGACGACGAACAGATAAAATATCGCTTAGGTAAGAACTTAGTTAATGGCAGTAACTTTGAAAGTTTTGCAACTTTTGATAGTCCTGAGCGTGGCCTATTCTTCGATAGAAGTATCATGAGCTTAAATAATTATGGTGTTAGTGGTAATAAAAGTATTGCTTTAACGCTGAATAAAGATAAAACAACCTCCTTTGGTGTGAAGAGTTTTTGGCGTGTTTATTCGGCCAGTAGACCATTAACGGTAAAAGCTAATTATCAAAGTAATAATGCGGTTAAGTTGCACTATTACTGGCAGGGAAGAAAAAAACGTCAAAGATTATTCGATGCCTTTAAAAACAGTCCTAAAAACTTAATTAAAACGGTTGAGCTAGCAGGGAAGAAGCAATGGCAAAATGTAGAAGTGGACTATAACTCACCAAGAATTGGCTACAAAAGTTATCGCATCCTGGTAGAGGCTGAACTTGCTGATGGCACTACAACTCAATTAAACATTGATGACTTTGCCGTTATTGAATGGCACAGTGCTTTTACTGGTAATCCAGCACCACAATTATTTACCATTGATAGCCGTCAACCTGCTTATATTGGTTTAAATCAAGTCAGTACATCAGAAATTACGGTAATTACAAAGTAGTCCAAACATAGATTACTTAAAATTCAAAAAGGTAGCATCTATAGTGCTATCTTTTTGTTTTACAGTAACATGGCTAGGTAATGACATTGGGATTAGCAATTGTGAATTCAATGCTTGGAGCTTAAAAGTAAACACCGTTAGCTGTATGACAATAAGTGAATTGATACCTTATTGTCATATAGCTATTTATTGTGAGGGGTAATTGGGACACTAATTGATTCTTTCTATCTCAATAATAGGCACAAAGTGCAATAGGATTTTAGATCACTTAGTGCGCAAATCGGAAGAAGAACCGTCAAAATATCAAACGTCAACTTTCCGACCATACAGCGGACATAAATTTAATCATTCCATGGCGATTTGGGGAGTATAGTGAGAGAGGAACTCAGGGAAGTCCATAATACCAACATTATATCAATTCTGAAGTTCGCTGATAATTGACTAATAGGTTTACTTATACTATCGATGGATAGAAGCTTTGAAGAGCGTTTGTTAAAGTGCTTTTATTAGTAGGTTATAGTTAATAGATATTTACACAGTTAAATAATAGAAAGTAAATCTAATCGTTTGTGAGTGGATTGAGCGACGGTGTTTAAATTACTTAAACTCTAAATATTGAAACCGCCTGTCCAGTCGCAGTAAAACTCAGGTTTAGTCTACTATTGATAAGTGGACAAGTTATCAATCTCGTCACCGGCATTATCACCTTTCGTTGGAAACGAGATGTCAATTGTCATACCCTTGTCAGGGCTACTTATGCAAGTGATCTTACCTTTAAGCGACTGGGTGACAATATTATGCACTATATGCATACCTAGGCCGCTACCTCCATCGCCTCGTTTGGTGGTATAAAATGGCTCAAATATCATATTGACTGTGTTCTCATCCATGCCCTTGCCATTATCGCTATAAATTAGCCTAACGTCATCTGCTTCCCGAAAAAATCGGATCACGATAGTGCCCCTTTGTGTGTGTTCATAGGCATGAATGACAGAGTTAATGACTAAATTCGTAATGACTTGAGAAATGCTACCTGGGTTTGTTTCTATAACAAGCTCACTATCCCCCTCAATACATATTTCATGATCACCTCGATTTGTTTCGGCATAAAGGCTTTGTGTAATTGCTGTTATATAGTCATGAAGGTTGAACGAACGCATTATTTCACTTGATACATCCACTGCTACTAGTTTGAAGTTACTGATCTGCTCAGAGGCACGTTCAAGATTATATAAGATCATATCGCTTGATTGGGTTATAGAGCAGATAATTTTATCCATATCCCGCTTCTTTATTTTCCCTGTTGAAAAAGCTTCAACAAGCATATTAACTTTTTCTTGTAAACATGAAACAGCAGTCACACTAACACCAATAGGGGTATTAAGTTCATGGGCAATGCCAGCGACTAATCGCCCTAAAGATGCCATTTTCTCGGATTTAATAAGGGCTGCATCTTGGGCCATTAATTCTTCAGCGTGCTGTTTTCTCTGAGCCACATACTGGCGAACTAGGTTGAGCACGTACGTTAATATAAACTTAAGTGTCAAAACCTCTATTACGGTGGTGATCAACACAGCCCAAAAAGCAATAAGGGCGTTCTCCTGCGCATTTTGTAAAATTTTTGCACTTGTTTTTAATTGGTAGGCATTGTAGGCAACGATCGCAACAGTCACACTATCATAAGCTTTTTTTTCATAAACCGTCACGCTGATGAATTCAGCGATACGCACCTCTTTTTTTACATAAGCAAGGGTGACATTGACGGCGTTAGCATAATTAGTCCATGCCGTTTTGATATCATTAAATAGCTCCCTAGATTGAGGATCAGAAAACGTTATATGATTTTCATTTATGGTTTGCGCTGTTTTATTTTTCAGTTCAATGACCTGTGATTTCAATTCTTCTCTTAGCGTTTTATTGGGAGCCATTACCAGACTCATGGAAAGCTGGCGTATTTCAGAAATGGGTAAGGAGATCCCCGTTGATGTCGTGCTAACTTGATCAACTGAGTCATATACTTGGGTAATAGACTTATTCACCCCATCTAAGCTGTAAATATTGTAAATCCCCTGTAATATCAAGATTAAGCTAGTTAAGATAAACAGAGCTAAAATACGTTTTGAAATAACTTTATCTGATAAGGTAATCATTTATTCCTCCTGATTACTGTGAATGATCTCAACAGGCTTTTTTAGCTCTACAGGGTAGTCGCCTTTTCTGACTGACCAATGATTATCACTTACTTCAATTTCCCATAAAGGAATAAAGGCCGATGGCCTGGGTTTATAGTAAACCTCTTTGTTAAGAGCCAATACTTTATTAGGGCTGGGTAAAAACAGCATATACGACTGATAATATACATGCTCAATCATTGACCTTAATAATGGAATATACTCAGGTTCGTCTATCGCTGTTTTGAACAGCAAAGATATATAGTTTTCCAGCAGGTCATCACTTCCTATGGTGGACCAGACACTGCTCGGTCTATAAACAAATAATGCCGCCCAGGGATGACGGATCCAATCATAATTCCCCCAAATCAAGAAGTCGTAGTTGGGTTCGTTTAAGCTACCTTTGGTGCTGAACAGTTGATTGAATATATCTTTTTCTGCCGCCACAATTTCAAGCTCTAGTTCAATATGGATTTGCTCGAGAAAATATTTGATATCTTTAATTAAGAACAAAAAACTCTCCTGCACCAGAAATTTAAGTTGCAGTTTTAAATCAGGATCCATACCATATTTAACCTGATATTTTTTGATGGTATTGATGAGATCTTCCCTTAGGTTTGACGACAAAGGGCTTTCAATAAGTGAATAAGGTTGCAAATGGCTACTCGCTTGTCTGACGCCATAAAAATTAGGTGACACCATGGTAGGTGAGAATTCTCCCTCGCCATTCATCGACAACATCAATAGTGACTCTTGGTCAATCGCTTTATTGATGGCTTCTCTAACCTCTCTCTCCTTTAACAGGACATTACCGTTGATCATATTGATATGAACGGAATAATTATTGGTGGATGGGGAGCGAACTAACTTTGCATACTCCGATAATACCGTGGGCAACTCATAAGAGAAGGGGATCGGCATGATATCAACTTTCCCTTCGCGTTCAAGTACATCTGACACAGCTGCGTCAGTCTTGAGGTCCAGAAAAAGGGTGATTCTCTCAACCTTTGGATAACGCGGATCCCAATAATGTTCATTTACCTCTAACTCGACGACAGAAGAGTTCCTGTTTCCTTCTACATAACCTTTGGTCAGGACATACGGGCCTAAAGAATAAGGGCCTGGGGCCGCCAAGTTTGGTGCGGTAGGTTTTCCATTCCAGCCATATTTTTCAAGGTAGTTTTTGGTGTAAAAGTGTATCCACATGGCATCGTATAAAAATAAGCCGTATTTTTCTTTTAAATAAAAGCGAACTTTGTATTCAGATATTTTTTCAGCATAATCGTAGACTTGGTCAATCGCGGTATAGGTGTATGGCTGCTTCTTGAAATACGCCATGTTAAGCAGTACCGCATCGGCATTAAAAGGGCTGCCATCTTGAAACTTTACCCCTTGGCGAAGCTCGAATTCATAGACCTTGTCACTGATTCGGGCATGCGAAACTGCCATATCATATTCCCAGCCACGTTCATTATCGGCGGGTCTTACCAAGCCTGCATTGACTGAATGGGATATGGCAAGATAAGGCAGGTAGGGTAAAAATATTTTGACATGTGAGCCTTGCTTTCTACTTCCATCCATACTTTCGCGACTGGTATCTGCCCTTAAACCAATGGGATTGACTTGTTGTCCCTGACAAAAATCAGAAAATAGCATCAACAGCAGCACTGCAACGCATAGGAATTGAATTCTGGTTGTGCCAAGGTACGAATTCACAGAGAAGATCCGTTATTTGAAAATTTTAATAGTTCGTAAGCAATCCTTTAATATTAGTACAACAATCAATTGTTTTCACAGGGTTGTTAGTGCCAATGTAAATTCCTTTTTGATCAAGTGTATAAAGTGGTGTGTTAGCTGACGTATATGATTGGGTTACGTTCATTCCAAATCTCAATACTTATTAAGGGAAAATGCTTATGTCCACTATATCTGAAAATAGTTAGCATAATGTTGAAGTTAATTGACCTGAAAATTTAGACCGCAATGTGGTAAAAATAGAGTCCCTTATCAACTTGCCCAACGCATTTTTCCAAAGTCGTAACGGGCTAATAGTTACAACGCAGAATACGACTTCAAAGTGCGCAAAGCGGAAGCTATCAATCGAAAGATCTAGAATACGTCATAGTCTGTTGTTAGAACCGATAGCAGACTATGTTAAACGTTAGTTATCGTTGTCAGTAATGTGGAAGTAGCATGTATTGCTGTCACTGTAGGTGAGAGTGGGTTGTCGGGTGCTGATGCTTTGCCGCATTGGGCTTTGTTCTGGATAGTGGTTTTCATAGAGTGTTCCTTTAAAAGTTAAGTTATATCCATATAAGATACTGACTCAGCAGCAAATATATTTGGGAGGGGAGTGGCGAGGGTATTTGTTAAGTTAACCCTGAAAATTACGGGCGGGGGCTTTGGAATATTGTGTTTTTCTTTTTCAGGTTATTGGTATTATTTGGATCAATAAATAAGCAAGGAAATGCTTTATTGCGATTGTCTTATTTCAGGTGATGTATCGAAGGTCAAACCGAAAATGTAGATTCACAAAAGCATTGATAACTCGGTTCTTAATAATACACGTAATTTTTGATGTTCGGTATATATTGAACAGAAGCAATGTCAATATTTTCGCAGCAATGGTGCAATTACATTATGACTATAAAGATAAAATAGATAGGTACCAGTATGCAATAATTACCTACTGATACCTTTCTTGTCATTTAAACAGGTATTACTATATACGTTAAGGAGCCAGTAACTCAATGATCACATTGGCAGAATCTATTAATGCATCTCCTTGTGCCTGAGTTAAGTCGCCTTTTCTCATAAATTTTCCAACATCTGTGATAAAGTCGTCAAGCATCCCTAGGGCGGAAGTTGTATGACCTAAGCTTACTTGCTTGTTGATATCGGCTAGATCGCTAAGTAACTTATTACTGCCGCCATTGTTAAGTTCTGTGGCACCGGTATCTATCAAAGTCTCAATGTCTTCGACTAAGTCATCGGCTGCCTCCATGGGGTCCTCAAGTTTGGTACGTACGAAGTGGTCATAGATACCTACGTGATTCTGATCAGTGTAATTGTGGTTAGCATCATTTTGAATAACACCACCACTAACAATAAGATCGGGTGCCCTGCTGCTAAATACAACTTTATTCCCATCACTACTCATGGATATATAGTTAATAAAATATAGATATGTTGAGCCGTTTGTTTGTTCAAAGGTTGCCGTAGATCGTGTTCCATCGGAGCGAAGACTGACTATATCCGTTATACCAGTTAACATATTTCGTCTGAAGACATTCCAGCCATTAATACTAGAAGGTAGGGGATTATCAAAAAAACTCTGATTGCTAGCGATAAACAATATAGTATTTCCATCAGGACTTATGGCAGCACTGTGAGCTCCACCTAAAACGCCTCCCTGATTGCCTGAGTTATCCAGATTTGTCCGAACATTGGTATTGGCATCAATATCACGTAATATCAAATCCCCGGCATGACCATTGGCATCATCGGGTAAATCATTTTCATCTAGAATAAGGTTGTCGGCATAGGTTAAAAACAATACTTTGCCATCAGATGTTAGGAGTGGGTTTAATGATCCTAATAGTATAACACTGCTGTGGTGATTACCCTTCACACCGAGACGGTTAATATTAACTAAAATTGGAGCATCCCAAACTAACGGATTAGTAGTTAGGGGAGCTGTTTGCTTCCGCAAAAAAACATCCCAGGAGCCATCAGTATTTCCAGCAACCATATTGGTAGACGCCGTCACAAAAACAACATCGCCATTGTCATTAACATCTGCTCCATAGGCCATGCGGGTTAAAGCATTACCGGGTTCTTCTGCAGAATTCATTGAGACTAGTGTCGTAGTGCCATTTAACATATCCCTTAAATAAAGTTGCTGGTGATCGGCAAGGGGTAGATTTGCCGAACCTAAATCCACCCCATCAACTAAGTTTGTTGCCCAAGTATCGAATAGGATAAAGCGGCCATTAGGGCTAATTTTGGACGTACCAATACAACAAGTGGAATTGCCTGTTGTTGTGCCATCACTACTTTGGTTGACAACTTCAGCCACTTGGTTCCATCTGTCATACCGATAGATCGTTCTATCATTTGACCCGCTATCGGGAGCAGCTAATGGCTCTTGTGTTGAAAAAACGACATATTGGCCGCTGGCATTTATTATAGGAGACGTCCCTTTGGTACCTGGAAATAAAACACTGGTTTCTTTTGTTTCCAGATTACGGACAAAAATTCCGTGTGATTCTCCCAATACCAAGTTATCGGCAATTGAGCGGAACACTATTTCTTTGCCATCGGCGGTGATATTAGCCCCAGCACTTACCCCTTGATTGCTTTGAATACCGGCATCATTGACATTGATCAATTTGGTAGTGTCAGCGGCAAAAGTTGGGCCGAGCAAAAAAAACGTGGTTAAACATAAGGAAATCAACTTAATTAACGTACTTATGAGCTTCATTTTCTTCTCCTTAGTGAACTTACATTATAAATAACAAGATAAGAATTATGCATAAAATAAGCCTTGAAATGGATATCATTTAAGTTCAGTTAGTTAACTGGAAGGATTGCTAACCTTAATTACAACAAGAACTAAGTTGTAAAATTTGTTGACACTTTTTTAGTATATAGAGCCGATAAAAGCGACTTCCCCGAAATATAGTTATCAGTGTTGAGTCATATATTCATGCATAGAAACGTGGATATAAATAGACTACCACTACACACATATTTCACGTTGCTTAGCAACTCAGCTGATTCGTTAACATCCTTACAAATACTGTATGGCCTCAGTCAATCGACCGCCATTTTCGCAAGAAACGGCAAGTTTGACTGGAATTCTGAGTGGTTAGGGTGAAGTAGTTTCTGGATTCGCAGCCGCGGTGAGCCGATTAGTTGTGGCGTCTTCGGCATCGTGTAAAGTTTCAGTATTCAAGTGAGCGTATCTCTGTGTCACCTACGGATCTTTTTTTGTAAAAAACCAGAATTCAACGCACAAGAAAAAGACCCAAAATCTATAAGTTGGGCGGTCTTAGGTAATATGATGATTTACACGTAAAAAGTTGTGACCCCTCTGTGACTTGAACACTGGACCTACTGATTATGAGTATTTTGGTTTGTTATCGTTTTATTGAAATACTAATAATGTTATAACCGCAATATCACAAAATAATTTAATAGAAAGTAGTACTTCGAATTGACACTTGTACTATTTTTTCGCCTTATATCAGGCGACTCCTATCTATAGTTAATGTTAGCTTCAGATCAAAAGCGACCAAAACCAGAACATACCTTTTTAAAATATCAATGTCTTCAAAGTGGTAAAAGTGAGCCTTAGTTTTTAAATCAATGGACTATTAAAAATAGTTCACCACTATTGGCTTATTGATCATGATTGAAGTCACTGTACTGGCTACTTTCTCAAAGGAGTCAGTAGCATGTTCTTATATCCTATGAATAACTAATAATGCGTTAGTGCTCATTACTCTTATTCTAACTAATTCTGTAATTCTGTATTTCTGTGTATTTTCCTATATCTCCAATGATTAACTTCACTGTTAGCTTAAATTTCTCGATTTAACGTGCAAGTTACACAGGGAATTAAATCGTATAAAATAGGAATAGACAAAGCTAGCTAAAGCTATTAAGAACAATGGTTAACTACAGGTTTAGTGTTAAAATAGAATAGTATTAGGTTGATATGTGTCCAGCTCAAAATGGAATTTGAAATGTTTGATTTCTTTGTAGATTTTTTTGCACTATTATTCCCGGGTTAACATCTAAAATAATAAAATCAGCTACCTTACCTGTGATGATAGTGCCTTTTGTGCTTTCATCAAAATGTTGATATGTGGGCCAATCAGCCATTGCTTTTAACGTGGTATATACAGACACTCTTTCATCTGGTCCTCGTACCTTACCTGAACGTGTTGTCTGGTTAACTGTTGCATCTATTACTCTAAATGAGTTTGGTAAAGGCACAGGAGCATCGTATAAAAATCGTATATTCGAAAGGTTGGATTAGACAAGCTGATGAATAGTAAAGTAACTATGTTGATGTTATCTTAAATTAAGGTTTGCAGTGATTATCAAAACTAATATTAAAGATATTGAATAGCTGTGTATAAAAATGCTCAAGGTAGTGGCTAATTATAAGCAACAAAAACAAGCTAACTTACCCATAATAATAAATTCTGTTACTGACAAAACGTTAAGGAAAATAATCTTATGTATGAGATATCAGTCTCTTCTCGCAGCGAAGAAGAAATTTCTCGCATTGTAGCCCATGCATTAACAAGCCAACAAAACCGTAGTTGGTTATTTCAAATGGGTCAACAACGTGCCAATGGCGCTAAAGAAGTAGAAAAATTAAGCCGATTTTACCATGCAGACAGTCAGTATAGCCTAGATGATGTGCCTTCTCGTTATCCTATGGACTTGGTCTATACAAAAAAAATTCCCTGCAAACGTTTTGCCTCTCACCCTACTTGTTTACATGAAATTTATGGTATTAAAGCAACTCGAACGAGTCAAATGCAACGTTTATTGCCGGGTAAGTTTCTAAAGAAACACTCAAGCAAGGTCTTTTCTTGTGCTAAATATGTGCTTCAAGAAGGGCTTAAAAAAGGCGTTCGTTTAGTTGTACCTGGTATCTCTGAGGTCTCTAAAGGTTTGTCAGCATTAAATCAAGGCAACAAAGCTAGTTCTCTTTATTCAGATGCCAATACACTGGCACGAGTTATTCGTTTTGTCGATGATAAAATGGGTAACCTAGATGAAGTCACCAAACAAACCTGGAAGTTGTGGGATGATATCGATAAATCGGTACTGTTTTACCTCCATATCATTACTCCCTATCAAATTGCTGAAAACAAGGGAGATGACGCAAAAGAGACACCATTTAGCCAGGCCTGTTTTTCTGACAAAAGTTTCGTGCATATCGAGGCAATGAAGCCCTTCATTAACGATTTTGATAAAGCAGTTACAAAAGGATTAGGCGGTCAAATATCTACTTTTATCAAAGGTGATATTATGCGTAAAGCTGGACTTTCCTACGGTTACGGACTGAATTTTCACTTATATAATCAAGCTGGCGGTGATAAACAGTTGGATAAAACAGTTAAGTTTGGCACTGATTTAGGTATGTATAAAACGGGTGCCTGGGTGCCGATGAAAGAATAATTGGGTGCACTAAGCTCGCAATAAAGTAAAATTATTCTGCTCAAGCCGTCTAAGACACATTTATTGTGGACTGCTCAAACTCAATTATAAACAATCACCATTTAATGTTTGAAGCCTGATCTGATTGTAATATCTAATATAAGCTTCATCATCTTCTTTCATACTCTGGCTGTTAAATGATAAATAATTAACAGCCATTCGTTTTTCAAACTACTGAAAATGGTGACGGGTATATAGAGAACCTCTATTGCTATTAAAATTAGGCCTTTAGCTGATTATCTTAGGTTGAATGCCATTTATATGGCATTCAACCTACTCTACAGTCATGTCTCGTTCCGAGGTAGGTCACATCTGAATCATTGTGGGAATCAGTTAAATTCGTTTACTTACCGAGCTAGAACCTGTGAGATAACCTTTTTGTTTAATTAATTCAAATGCTTCTTTTAATCGTGAATTTTCTTGCATAATATCAATTTGGTTACGCATTAATTTATTACTCTCAATTATCTTACAGTGGGTGCGAACTCTTGCCTGCACTAAAGGTGGATCAATAGGTTTTGTTATATAATCAACCGCACCTAGATCTAGACCCTGAACTATATGTTTGGTTTGATCTAATGCGGATAAAAAAATCACGGTAATGTGCTGAGTTTTAGGGTTTGCCTTTATTCGTCGACAAACTTCCATACCATCCATAACTGGCATCATTATATCTAAAAGTATCAAATCTGGTTGAGGTTCAATCTGGCATATTTGTAATGCTTTTTCGCCAGAAGTTGCTGCTTTTACTTTGTAATCTTTACGCAAAATTTCACTGATCAGTTTTATATTATCAACGACATCATCAACAACTAAGATTTGCAGCGGCTGCTGGTTATCTTTCTCGCTTGCTCTTTGATTATTCTTTTTAGTTAAACTAGTTAGCTTATTCGTTGCACTGCTATTGTTCTCGAAGATCGCTTTAGATAGATGATTAACAAACTGCTTTTCAGAAAAAGGTTTTACAATATATTCAGCAACACCATATTTGATCGCTTCAAGTACTTGTTCTTGATTTATAACTTCTGCAATCATCACAAAGGGGATTTTAGAGGTTCTTGGGCTCATTCTAGATTGCTTTAATAACTGCATGCTCTCATTTTTTGGTAATTGTGGGGCAGTGATTATCAAATTTATTTTTTGTTGGAATAGAATATTTAATGCATGAGCGCCGTTTGACGCATGCACAATATTGTTAAAGCCCATTGTAGATAACATGCTATTAATTGTGCTTTGTATGTTCTCAACATTATCAACAAGTAATACGGTCAAGCCGATAAACATATTTTCTTGATTGGTATGGATTTTTTCTATAGACATGATTATCCGTTATTTTTATTTGAGCATGTATTCAGATTATTAACCTCAACGAGTATAACGAAGTTAAAAGAAGAGTGCATTTACTTAGTTTTAAATCAATTAACTAGGGTCTGTTGATCTTTCATGGTTAAAATTCATTCAATTTAAAACGGACTTAATTGCGGCGCGAGCTTTGTATCAAGTTTTTCTATTAAAAAAGCGAGCAACAAGGAGTAAGTTCGTTTTAAATGAAGCTATACCCGTTCGACTTCAAGATGCCTGTTCAGGAACACAGAGCAATTTCACTTATAGGCGCACCAATGAAGTTATGGCATTCCCTTACAAATTGGTGCAACAACGAAGTGATGTTGCTCTGTGCTCCCCTTCGGGTGGGTTTTAAAATACTTTATGCAGCGTTATTCATTTTAAGAAGGGAATAACCATTCTTTACAATGAATGCCTAACCTAAAGTCTTTTTCATTCCCACTGAATCTTCCATTTTGAAGTGGACGGGTAGAAAGGGCAGCACGTGTTTGAAATTTATACGTCGTTATCGTATGTTCATGTAGCCACACCAGGTCACATGCTCTGTCTTGCCTGAATATCAAACATGTTGCTGTAAAAGTAATCTCGAAAGTTCAACAGAGCCCGGATTTTACCTATTCGCTTATCAAACTTGGTAATCGTAGTTTTGGGTAATTATGTATTCACCGATCATTCGTGACATGAATTTCCTCTTAGATGTTCAGGAATTTAAGTTAACTGAAAAGTAGTAATCCATATTAATTTGCTCTTTTTATACCTTTTTGTAACTGGTTTGTTATGTTTAAAGACAAATATCAGTTATTCTTTTTACCGATATGTTTAAGTCAAAAAATAAATAGAAAAAGTTAAATGAATTGAAAGTAGCGATGTTTCTTTTTCAATTTGAACATTTGTAATAATACCAATCCGCATAAGAAAGTGATTTCTTAGCGAGAGTTTAAAGGTTTATAAGCAAGGCATTGATTACAGCTAATGGTTATTCAGGATAATATGCTCCTGCATTCTCTATTAAGCTGCATCCATGCAGCGTCCTTAGCAAAATCAATAACGCAGTATATAAGCCTTTAAAACTCGCCCTTGGGAATGCATGGCACACCATGATAACTTCACAAAATGAATACAATATAGAACAACTATATCTTACTCATTTTGCTTGGTCTAATGTCGCCCATGTCATTCTAAGTGGTCACTTCTTTATGCGGAGTGGTATTAGCTGCTTTATCTTTAAAATGCATATAATAAGGAGTTATTGGTGACTAAAATAGCGTTTGTGGTTGATGACGAACCTGCCAATATAGACTTGATTAAAGGTTTAATGCCAGATGGCGTCAAAGTAAAGGCAGCCTTGTCTGGTGAGATGGCATTAAAACAATTATCAAAAAAATTTCCGGATATCGTTTTTCTTGATTTATTAATGCCACAAATGGATGGTTTTGAAACACTACAAGCGATAAGAGAGTTACCCGAGGGTGACTCCCTACCTGTGTTGATTATTTCTGGTAATGTCAGTGAAGCGGATATAGAGAAGGGCAAAGCGTTGGGAGCGATAGGGCATCTAACCAAGCCAGTCGACAGTAATAAATTAGCCGTATTTATAAATCAATATTTGTAAAGGAGTGGCACCTATGCCATCTAATATTAAAGAAACTATTTTAATCGTTGATGATGCACCTGAAAATATTGATGTACTCACTGGTGTTCTGCGCAACGATTATAAGGTTAAAGCTGCGCTTAATGGCGCAACAGCAATTCAAATAGCTAATGGTAAAACTAAGCCTGATTTAATTTTATTAGATGTTCTTATGCCGGGCATTGATGGTTATGAAGTATGTAAACAACTAAAAGAAAATGTTGAAACGGCAAATATTCCAGTGATATTTGTTACTGCTAAATCCGAAGTTAAAGATGAAGAGTATGGTTTTACTTTAGGTGCTGTTGACTATATTACTAAACCTATCAGCCCACCCCTAGTTCTAGCAAGAGTAAGAACACAGCTTGCAATATACGACCAATCACGTCATCTAGAAAAATTAGTGCAAACAAGAACTGCTGAATTAAATGAAACCAGAGTAGAAATAATCCGCCGTTTAGGTCGTGCTGCTGAATTTAAGGATAACGAGACCGGGATGCATGTCATTCGTATGAGTTGGTTCTCTCGCTTTCTTGCGGAACAAATTGGCAAATCAGAACAGTGGTGTGATTTATTATATAATGCTGCCCCAATGCATGACATCGGAAAAATTGGTATCCCTGATCGGGTTTTACTCAAACCAGGCAAGCTCGATAGTGAAGAGTGGGCAATTATGCAAAAACATGTCGAATATGGAGCAGAAATAATAGGCGATCATAGCTCTCCTCTATTGAAACTAGCTAAAGAGGTTGCAATTTTTCATCATGAAAAGTGGAATGGTAAAGGTTATCCAAAGGGGGTAAGCGGAAAAGATATCCCTATTTCAGCTCGTATTGTTGCTATTGCGGATGTATATGATGCATTAACCAGTGAACGCCCTTATAAAAAAGCTTGGTCAGAAGAGCGAGCGATAGCACTGTTACAAGAAGAGTCAGGTGAACACTTTGAGCCGTGTCTAGTAGCAGAATTTGTTAAGTGTTTACCCAGGATCAGAGAAATTCAATCTCAATACCAGGATAGTTTTAATGATGAATAGGAACACTTTTGTTATTTATATAAGCTTTCCTATTCAATTGGTTAATCTATCAACAAATTTATAAACCTCTAATAAAAATAATAAAATAAAGGCGTAAAATGCACCTTCTCCATGAAAACACTATTCGGTTGTGCAATAAGGTAGCTAAGTTTCTGGCAATAACACTGATCATTTTTGGTTTATTGATGTTATTTGGTTGGCATAGTGGCAATGTTGTTTTGATACAAATCATTCCACATTTTGGTTTAATTACTTATAACGCCGCTTTGTTATTCTTAGTTTCAGGTTTGGGTTTGTTTGCTAGTTGTCAGGGCATACGTAAATTAGCTATTTATAGTGGTGTCTTTGTGTTGTTTTTTGCAAGTCTCACGGCTGCACAGTACCTTCTTGGTATTAAACTTGGCATTGATCAACTTCTAATGAATGATTCTCTTAGCGCCAATGTAATATCTCCAGGAAGAATGACTTTCAGTATTGCCTTATCCTTTTTCTTTATTGGGCTTTATCTGTGTTTAGCGTTTGTTCGTATGTCTCTTTTTATAAAACCAACCCTCTCAGCGATTATTTTCTCATTAGCATTTATTGCTTATGTTGAGCATTTAATGAAAGTTGATATGAATAGTGGCTGGGCAATGTATAGCCAAATGGAGGTACTTACCACATTTGCATTTTGTATCGTTGCGCTGATTATAATGCTTAAGGTATTTGTTAGTTTGGTCAGCTCTACAAGCTTACGCTGTTTAATTGGCGCGTTAACAATCGGTGGTAGCACTATAACGATAATGCTTTGGCGGGCATATGAGCAACAATATGCTTCAAAGGTTGCACAGCACTTTTTATTCACCACGACTTATGCGGGTGAAGCGATCCTTGTATTAGGTTTTTCATTAACTATATTAGCTGGTTACTTAATACATCTAGAGTCTGACAATGATAAAGCCCGTCAGAATAGAATTGCTATCTATGCCAGTGTTTATTTTGGCACAATTTTGTCGTTATTTTTATTCCAAGTAGCTCACAATCAAGCGCAAAAAAGCATCCGTGTCGAGTTTGTCTCTGTTGCGGATAAAAGAATAAGAGCATTAGAGTTAGCCATATTACCTTATTTTGAAAAGCTTTATATTGTTCAAACGGCACTACACGCCAATCCCAAGATAGACACAAAGCAGTTTCAAAAAATAATGCAACGTTCAGCCGCTGAAGAAGAGGGGGTCATAGGTTTAGGTTGGTTACCTAAAGTTGCTGCCAATAATGAAAAAATTCTCAGGGAAAACGCACACGCATTAGCAGGAGATGATTTTGAGATTTTTTCGTTTGACGACCATGGAAAAGTACGATTACCGAGTAATAAAAATATTCAAGACGTTTACCCCCTTATATACACAGTGCCAACTCAGAAAAATAAAGCGGTAATAGGGTTAGATTTTTCAAGTATATTACATGTGAAACAGGCAATGACACGCTCAGTTGAAAGTAATAGCCCTGCGATTACCAACCGTTTAAATTTCGCCTATCCGGGTAAAAATTATATTGCTATGTTGTTGCCAATATATTCCACGCATTTACCTCATGAATTAATAAAAGAGAGGAACTTAGCGTTAAAAGGATATGCAATCAGTATCATTGATGTCGATGCTATGGTGAACTTTACGATAAATAAATATACCTCAGTCGGCGGCATGCATATTTCCTTTCAAGATTTAACCAATAAAATAAAATTACATTACCACCCCTCGAGATCAGCAAAAGCCCTGCCAATGGAAGAGTTGGTTGCGTTTAAAAGTTTACATTATAAGCGCACTTTAGATATTGCCGGCAATGAATGGGAAATTGAAATTGTTGGTGCTGATCCTAATGCTTTTGCCGTTGACGAATTAGGCATAATTAGTATTCCGTTGTTTATTTTTATTTTATCCTTATGTCTTTCATATTATTTGAGAAGCGCTCTAAATAAGCAAAAGCAGCGTGAGCGCTTATTGAGCTATCAAGAAGCATTACTTGATGCGCTACCCAACCCAGTAAAGGTATCGAATGAATCTTTAAATATTTATGCAGTCAATAAAAAATTCGAATTAGCCTTTGGCGTAAATCGCGCTGATGTTCTAGGTAAATCTTTACTTGATACCGATTTCTTTCCAAAAGATTTACGGGAAAAATTTCATAAAGAAGATGAGAATCTACTAGCCAACGGTGGCAGTACTCACAATGAAATGAAGTTAAAGTTCGCTGATGGCAGTGAGCGTGATGTTATGTATATGAGAACATCTTTTGAATTAGAGGGGCGCCCCCGAGGCATCATTAGTTCGGTTGTGGATATCAGCACCTTAAAAACCGCGGAAAGAGAGTTATTTGACAGCCAACGCCAATTAGAGCTGGCGATGACAGGCGCTAATGCGGGGTTATGGGATTGGGATTCAGAAGCTAATCATCTAGATATCGGTGACGTTTGGGCATCCATGCTTGGTTATAGAAAAAGTGAACTACACCGTTTATATGGTAATGCTAATAATTATTGGCAACAGTTGATTCATCCTGAAGATCTTGGTGAGATGCTCACTGCTTTAGATTTTCATATGCAAGGAAGAACCGAGGTCTTTCGTGCAGAAGTGAGAATGAAAACAGATAAAGAACAATGGAAATGGATACTCAGTGTTGGTAAGGCATTTGATCGCGATGAGAAGGGTTATGCGTCGCGTGTTATTGGTATTAATCTTGATATTAATGATGCCAAAAACATGGAAAATGATTTATTAATGGCGAAGACTTCTGCTGAACAAGCGACTCAAGCTAAATCAGATTTTCTTGCCAATATGTCCCATGAAATACGTACGCCAATGAATGCAATAATTGGTATGAGTTATTTAGCATTAGAAACGGACCTCAGTCATAAACAAAGAAATTATGTTCAAAAAGTTCACCGTAGCGCTGAATCTCTGTTAGGTATTATTAATGATATTTTAGATTTCTCCAAAATAGAAGCAGGTAAGCTAGATATAGAAAAGATAGATTTTCGTTTAGAAGATGTGATGGATAATTTATCAAATTTAGTGGGCATAAAAGCGGAAGAAAAATCGCTAGAATTGCATTTTGATGTATCAGCAGATGTACCTACCGCCTTAATAGGTGATCCATTACGCTTAGGCCAAATTTTAATTAACCTTGGTAATAACGCGGTTAAATTTACAGAGTCTGGTGGTGATGTTGTTATTAAAGTTGAAGTAAAAGAATTTGTTGCTGAGCAAGTCGAAGTGCATTTCTCTATTCGCGATACCGGTATAGGAATGACAGCAGAGCAACAAGCTAAATTATTTCAATCGTTCTCACAGGCAGATAATTCCATTACCCGAAAATATGGTGGAACGGGTTTAGGGCTCACTATCTCTAAAAAGTTAACTGAATTAATGCAAGGTGAAATTTGGGTTGAGAGTGAAGCGGGGGTTGGCAGCACTTTCCACTTTACAGCGCAATTTGGTAAACAAAAAAATGGTATGTCGCAGCGACTTCCCGTTGAAGCGGATTTAGGCATATTACGTATTTTAATTGTTGATGATAATGCCACCGCTCGAGAAATTTTATCAACGATACTTAACGGTTTTGGTTTTCAAGTTGATCAAGCAAATACTGGTGAGGAAGCGCTTGCCTTATTGAAAAATGCAGATTTGAACGAACCGTACGATTTAGTCTTTATGGACTGGAAAATGCCAGGCAAAGATGGCGTTGAAACGACTAAAGAAATACAAACGAGTGAACTGATTGAAAATGTACCGACAGTTATAATGGTAACTGCTTATGGTCGTGAAGAATTATCAAATGCGGCAAATCAGATTGATATCAGTGGCTTTTTGACTAAACCCGTAACAGCTTCAGGATTGCTCGATTCTATTTTATTAGCCATGGGTAAAGATATTGTTAGTGAGCGGCATGTCGCAGAAAAAGATAACTTAGCAGAAAATGCTATCGATAACTTACAAGGAGTTAAGCTACTACTTGTTGAAGATAACGAAATGAACCAAGAACTAGCGATGGAATTACTGACGATGAATGGTTTGTTAGTTACCTTAGCTGAAAATGGTCAAGAAGCGCTTGATGAACTAACTAGGCAGACGTTTGATGGTATATTGATGGATTGTCAGATGCCAGTAATGGATGGGTATACAGCGACTAAAGCGATAAGAGCACAAGCTAAATATGAATCTTTACCTATAATCGCGATGACAGCAAATGCAATGGCTGAAGATAAGGCGAGGGTGATTGCTTGTGGTATGAATGATCATATAGCTAAACCAATTAACGTCAACGGCATGTTTATCACAATGGCCAAATGGATAACGCCAAAAAATCCTAAAGCAAGCGTGATAACTCAATCAAATTTATCAACAAATGACAGCAACGAAACGGAGATACCCAATGTGTTAGGTATAGATACAGAAGCGGGCTTAGCAGTTACTCAAAATAATAAAGCACTTTATTTAAAATTATTAAAACGTTTTTCCACTAGTTACCAAAACTTCGAGCAACTATTTTTAGATGCGATACAAGACAGTGATGAAAAGGCAGCGATACGATGTGCACATACACTTAAAGGAACGGCCGGAAATATTGGTGCGAAATCGATACAGTCCTCAGCGAAGTTGTTAGAACAAGCCTGTGAAGATGCGTTTGAGTCGGGATTTTTGAAAGTTAATGGTGAAGCCAATGAGAAAATACTGGGCTTGTTGAATGACGTGATTCAAGATTTAGTGCCTGTGATAAAAGAGCTTAGTAAATTATCTACTCCAGCTAGATTGGTCGCTGACTCACAAGTTTTAGATAAGAGTAAAATCAAACCTATTTTTTCCGAATTGGAAGAGCTGATAGATGATTTTGATACTGATGCTAGTGATGTTTTAGAGCAGCTTGAGCCACTCTTCCAAGGTACTGAATACTATCAGCAGGTGTCCGAACTTATTGAAGCTGTTGATGCTTATGATTTTGATACAGCAATGACAATCTTTTCAGCCTTGAAAGCCCAATTAGATGAGTGATCATTGTAATTGTTTTTTCTTGAACATATTGCTACATTCGCTTAACAAAAGGTGACATTTATTCTGAACACATGCTAAATTTAATAGTTATTTGATTTAAAACTATTTTCCAGTTATTTTAATGGTAATAGTAAGTATTTTTCACTTGATTTATTGTAAAAATTAATGAGGTCTTTTTGGATTACAAACAGCTGTTAGAGCCTATCGAAGGGGAGAATCCTTCAGGACGTTATCTCAAAGGTGAACGTGCACAATATCGTGCTTTGCGAAATACATTTAATGCTGCTCAGTCTTCTTTTCGACGCTTTATTGAAACACCTGATTCATCAAATGATGAAGAATTATTTGATGAAAACCAAAAAAACTGGCAAGCAGTCAGTGATGCCTGTTGGCAAACATTAACTGAAGAAAGCAAAGACATAGAGATATATTGTTGGTGGGTTATGTCACTCGCCTTTCAAAGTGATTCCATTAATAAAATTGCCAATAGCTTGGCGACACTCACACCCTTTATTGAAATCTTTTGGCCAGGTATAAACCCTTATTTACCCGAGAATAAACTTAAATCCTCTGAAATATCAGAGCAAGCATCTGAACGCGCTGAATTGCAACTTAAACCCTTAGTCCAATTATTAGGGGAAAGTAATGGCAGTGGATTGTTATATATGCCATTACAATTGTTTGCATTAGTCGGAGATATTAATCTTGCAAAATATCTGTCGGCTACCAAGGCAGGTACGTTGCCGGCACTTAAGTCTAACGCACACAAAGATTTTTCCTCTTATAAAGAAGATATAACGACATCAATTAAAGCCCTTGATGTTGCCATTAAGTCGATAGACTCCCTTGATAATTGGTTAAAAAGTAAGAGAGCAGAGTTGTCTTTCTCTGCCATTAGTACCCAATTCCTAAGAACAAATTTGTCCGATTGTTTACAAGCGATAAAATACCTAGTTGAAGAGTGTTTTCAACATTGGCCACTTGAACAAAAACAGCAAGCTGAAGACGTTGAGACACAGATTGAGACAAATTCTAGTACGAATACATACGAGAATACAAATTCAGAAGTTAGCCAGCAGACGGTAACAACTGACCGAAAAACAGCTTTTGTTGAATCAGCTGTTATCGAGGTAGGGAAGCTGACTATGGATAGAGATGCTGCTTTTCAACAATTGCGCACTATAGCCGAATATTTTGCGACAAGTGAACCACATAGCCCGGTATCGTACTTGCTAGAAAAAGCGATTCGATGGGGATATATGTCCTTACCAGATCTGATGGAAGAGTTAGTTTCAGGTAATGATAAAGTCTTAGGGCAAATTAATTTGGTTACGGGGCTCCGTGGTGATAAGGCTGAACTCCCTACAAATAAACTGACTGCTCCGATGAGTTATAACAACTCGACAGATGCTAAAGTATCAGTTATAAAAGATACAGTTAATGATTCTAAGTCAACCACACAAGCGTCAAGGCCAGTAGAGGGAGAGGTTTCCTCTCATAATACTGATAGCGCTTCACAAAGCACTGAAAATGACGGGAGTACTGAGTTTACTTGGTAAAAGAATTTAAGCACTGCTGTTATTTCATAGTATTACACCAAATAATTATATAAACATAACGAGGAATAGAATATGGCTTCAATTTACATGAGAATTGATGGAAACGACACTATCAAAGGCTCAGCAACGGTAACTGATATCGGCGGTAAGAAAGGTTTTTTTGCTATAGATTCTATGTCTTGGAGTGCTATGCGAAATGTCTCAGTAGACATTGGTAACTCAGATAACAATGATGGTGGCATGGTTGCCCTTGGTGAGGTGCAGTGTTCGAAACAGTTAGATGGGGCAAGTCCATTTTTAACTACCTTCCTATTTGCCCCAGGTGAAACAGGTAAGACGATAGAGATTGTTTTCACCAAGCCAAATCGTGCGGGTAAAGGTCTGATCCCATATTTAATTATCACGTTAGAAAATACTCGTATATCTAGTTACTCAGTTGCTGGCAGTGATGGCAGTCAACCCAATGAAAACTTCGCAATGACTTATGCAACCATTTCTCAGACATATTATGTTGAGTCTGAAGGTGGCAAGGTTGAGAAATCGGCAGAAGTTGCTTTTAATACACAAACTGCTGAAATCACTTCACAAGCTGACTTGAAATAATCATTAAATAATGAAGGTAGGAATAAAATAATGGCATTAAATTCACAACATAAACGTGTAAGTAAAAATCGCGTTAGCATCACTTATGATGTTGAAACTAACGGTGCTTTAGAAACTAAAGAGTTACCTTTTGTGGTTGGCGTTGTAGGTGACTTCTCAGCAGATAGAGAAGACAAACCTGATGCTGCTGACAGAGAGTTTTTTCAAATAGACAAAGATAACTTTGATACAGTTTTAAACCGTGTTGGGCCAGAGCTTAAGATGAAAGTTGATAACGTGCTGACTGATGATAATAGTCAAATCGAAGCAAACTTATCATTCTCATCGATGAAAGATTTTACTCCTGAAGCGATTGTTGAAAAAGTTGATGTGCTTAAAAACTTAGTCGAAACACGTAATCAATTGAAAGTATTACTCAGCAAAGCAGACAGGTCTCGTGATTTAGAGAAACTGCTTAAAGAAGTATTAACTAGTGCAGATACCATTAAGTCGTTATCTGATGAATTAGGCTTGAACTCGGGAGATGAAGCATAATGAGCACTGAACAAGAACAAGGTGGTGCACTGGAAGGTGAAGCACAAGATGTTAGCTTTTTAGATAGAGCAATTGCGGCGACCACACAAACTACTCCAGATGCGACTAAAGAGTTAATTTCAACGTTAATGGACCAAGCGACAGATGGCACAATAACTTGGGATAAAAACTTAACCAAAACTATTGAAAATGCTATCGCGGCGATCGATGAAAAGCTTTCTAAACAATTATCTGCTGTTATGCAGCAAGATAAGTTTAAAAAACTTGAAGGCTCATGGCGTGGATTAAATAAACTTGTCCGCGAAAGTGAGTTAGGCTCAAGTTTAAAAATTAAAATGGCTGACTACAATCGTGATGACATTTTAGAGCAGTTTGAAGATGCCCCTGCAATCGATCGAAGCCCATTATTTAATACTCTCTATCAAGGTGAGTACGGTACTGCTGGTGGTGAACCTTATGGTTTATTATTAGGTGATTACCAATTTGATGCCAGCGACGAGAGCGTTTCATTGTTACGTTATATGGGCGAAGTGGCTGCTGCTTGTCATGCTCCATTTGTTGCTGCTGCCTCATCTAATATGTTTGAATTAGATAGCTATGAAGTCTTTAATGAAGGTAAACCTATTGCACCGGCATTTGATTCACCAGCTTATGCTTCTTGGAACTCATTCAGAGAAAGTGATGATGCACGTTATGTGACGTTAACATTACCACAAACAATTGCGCGTCTACCTTATGGTCAAAAAGGTATAACTACTAAGTCTTTTGATTATGAAGAACTAGGTACTGACACTGAGGGTAATCCAAAACCTACTGGTAATGACCAAATTGTTTGGTCTAATGCGGCATTTGAAATGGGTCTTAAAATGACCCAAGCATATACTGCATCTGGTTGGTGTACATCGATTCGTGGTTTGGAGAACGGTGGTAAAGTAGAAGCCCTACCAAACCTGACGTTTAAATCTGAAGCGGGTGATATTCAACAGCAATGTCCAACGGAAGTTAATTTAACAGATGAGCGTGAGAAAGAGTTGAGTGACTTAGGCTTTTTGCCATTAGTTCACTATAAAAATTCTGATTATGCTGTATTCATTGGTGGTCAAACAACGCAGAAGCCAAAAACCTATACAGATCCTGATGCAACATCTAATGCAGCTATTTCAGCACGCTTACCATTTATTATGGCAAGTAGCCGTATCGCACATTACTTGAAAATAATGGGACGTGATAAATTAGGTTCAAACCTTGAAGCGGCGGATGTATCTCGTGATTTGAATACTTGGATCAGCCAGTTTACTAATCCAGGTGCTATCGGTAATGAACAACGCGCAAAAACACCTTTAGCAGAGTCGGCGATTGAAGTTGTTGAACAGCCAGGGAAACCTGGTTCATATTCAGCAATAGCCCACTTGAAACCATGGTTACAAATGGAGTCACTCACGACTTCTGTTCGTATGGTAGCTAAGATCCCAGGGTAATACTTAATAAAGCGTTAAAGCATCATTCATCATTATGCTTTAACGCTATTTAAGTTCGCGGATAATTTTTTTTACCTTTGTTTGACGATTAACAACTCCGTTATTCGTGGTAAAGAGGTCAGTGTTACTCGAACTATTTGAATAATGAAATAGCGTAAGTTCAGTCTAAAATAACACCTATTAATAGTGCATTTTTAAAATCGCATTTATAAAGAAAACACACTTTTTATTTCCTTTTTCAAAAGCAATACTTTGCTTAACTGAATGATAAGTAGACCCTAATAATAGTATGAAAATAAAGAGCAATGCTGTTTGGTTAACAAAGCTGAATACGTTAAATAGTGAAGACCCCCAATATTTACCACAAGCTTTGGCACTGTTGGCTGAATTAGATCAGGGTTTAATATCGTCATTGTCAGCTGACACATTTAAAGCCTTACTCGTTACACTTATCGCTGAGATTGATTCTGCATTAAGTAACCAACTCTCTAAAATTATGCAGCACTCTAATTTCACCGCACTTGAGGCAAGATGGCTAGGCTTAAATAATTTAGTTAGTGTTCCGTTCAATAAAAATCGAGTCAAAATAAAGTGCCTTGATTTTGATTGGAATACCATTTCGAGTGATGTTAATTTATCAAGTAGTTTAAAACGTAGTCAGCTATATAATAAAGTTGCCAATAATGAGCTCAATACCTTGGGCGGAGAGCCATTCGGCACTATTATTATCGACCACCAAGTCTCTACGGAGTTAAATGACTACAGTGATTATGATGATTTATATACGCTTGAGCTATTAGGTGCGTTAGGGCAATCATGTTTATGCCCTTTTATTTTATCTCCAGATGAAACTTTTTTTGGCGAGGCGGGCGCGCAGTGGTTAACAGATACCCATCGTGTTCAACGTGTTGTAGATGGACCTGATTATCAGAGCTGGCAAAAGCTAAGGGGTATGGCGTCGAGTCGATTCATAGGCTTAGCGATGCCCAAAGTTAAGTTACGATCTTTGTATAAAAATCACGGTTGTGGCTTTTTATTTAATGAAATATCACATGATAAACAAAAGGGGCTTTATGGATTGGCGCACTTTGCTTTTGTATCAACAATTGTTCGGGAATTTAATCGCATCAGTTGGTTTGGTTTTTTAAAGTCTCGTTGGAATGACCGGTTGCAAGGTGCGGTGATTAATTTACCTGATACGGGCGTGCAACATAATTGGCTTACGCCGCAACCCAATGTTCGTTTATTCGGTAATATTGCGCAATTTTATGCCAAATTGGGCTTTATACCTCTAGCGCATAGCCCTTTAACAAAAAAATATTATTTTATGGATAATCACTCTGTTTGGTCAGGCCAAAATAGTGGTGATGATAAAGTGCTTTCCTTGATTCAAACGACATTAATTTGTTGCCGCATTGCACATTATTTAAAAGTACAAATTCGCGATGTTTTAGGCAGTTTCCTTAATGCCAATGAATGTGAGTTACATTTGTCCAAATGGTTGAGTAAATACGTATCAAATGTTTCGTCTGCAAATGATGAAACATTGTCTAAATACCCTTTAAGAAGCGCTAAAGTTAAAGTAAAAGAGTCGGAGCATTCTCCGGGAGAATTCTCTTGTGAGGTTTATTTACAGCCGCAATATCAATTTGACATGTTCGCTGGACAAATTCTGCTGACCACAGAATTAGGAGAGGCAGGTTAATGGTATTTATAAGCACTTTTTTAAAAGAATTACATTCAAGTGAAGAGTCGCACTTAGTGACCTCGATCAAATATAATTTAAAACAATTATTAGAAAGTGAAGCTCCTCTGCTTATTTTAGATCCCCGTTTAGTTGAATCAAAGCACTCTATTTTTGCTTTTGGTGTTGAAGATATTCAAAGTTTAAATTATCAAATGGGAAAAAATATTTTTACTTCAAGAATTAAAGCACTTATTGCCAGCTTTGAACACAGAATAGAAAATGTAGAAGTGGATATTCTGGTAGATAAAGATAAGAGTAATACCATACGATTTACTATTGCTGGTGACTTAGTTGATGGACAAGCGTTTCAATTGAATAGTAAATTAAATATTAGTGATTTTAGTGTTTCGATGGAGAATGAAATTGTCTGAATTACTCAATCGTTATTTTGAACGAGAATTATCATTAATTAGACGATCTGGCAGTACTTTTAAAGCTAAACATGCAGATGCAGCGAATAGTATGCATTTAAATGAAAAGCATTATGAAGATCCAAATATTACCCGTTTATTGGAATCAGTTGCGCTGCTAAGTGCCAAAAATGAAATGAAGTTAGATCAGCAGTTACCTCATCTATCCAATGCGGTGTGTTCGGTCTTGTATCCTTCTTTTAATCAGCTCATGCCTTCTATTATGAGTGTTAAGTTTGAAGCTGATTATAATGCTTTTTTTGAGCCCGAAAATATTTCCAAGCACGAAGAAATTAAAGTTAACAATCAAAGTAGTCAGGTATGCCAATTTAAGTTTTGTAATGATACTTTATTCTCTCCATTAACGCTTAATGACGTGAGTGCTAGATACGCACCTTTTCCGTTTGATTTACCGATAAAGCATGATGCCAATGCGGTCATACAATTGAAAATTAATACCAATGACCCTGAAGCGATGATTTCGCAAGTGATGCCTGACTCACTAAGCCTATATCTTAATGGATTTGGTGAAGGAGCTACGGCTTTAATTGAATTGTTACTGTCGCAATTATTGTTTATCTCAGTGTCGGATGCTAATTTCACCCAACAAATATTACTAGATAAGTCCTCTTTTAAGCCTCGCTGTCTTGACGCTGATTTTAATGTACTCGATAAAAAAGCAAATGAATTCAGTGCTTATCAAATGTTATTGGAATATTTGAATTATGGTGAAAAGAGAAAGTATTTTCATCTTCAAGGACTGCATAATGCCTGTTTAGCGCTAAACAGCAATGAAGTGGTACTAAGCTTCTTTGTAAAAGATATTCCAACAGAATATATTGGTTTATTTGATAGCAGTATTTTTCAATTAAATACTGCCCTCGTTGTTAACCAATTTACTCACCGAGCTGAACCTATATATTACTCACATCAACAACTATCGGTTCCGATAAATCCTGATGTCAGTAACCAAGAAAGTAATATAGAAATTATTGCCGTAGAAAATGTCAAAGAAGTTAAACCCGATGGTGAGTACCCATTAACCCCTTTATTTGCTAAACGCTACTTTGATCAAGATCACCCTTTACTTTGGTTTAGTGAAAGTCATATCAATAGTGATAGGAAGTTTCAACACCACTTATCGATAAGCTTTGACCCCGCAAATAATAATCAAAATGAGCTCACACAACAGCACTTATTGTCTACGGAATTAGTGTGCTGTAATGGTCGTTCGCCGAGTTCAATTACCGCAGGCAATGAAGCTAAATTCTCTGGTTCCATTGAACTGGCCGGAAAACTAGTTACGCACAATATTCCAAGCGTACCACTTTATCCCAATGAGTCTCAGAAGTTACATTGGTATCTTATCGAGTTATTAAGTACGAACTTTAGTTCTTTGATCAACGTTAATGACCCAGCTGAAAAGCTAAGAAACTTATTATCGGTTTTTAGTCGTTCTTCTCAGCAAAAAGAACTCGCGGGGGCAATTCAAAAAGTGGAATATCAACAGAAAGTTGCACGTGTTTTTATTGATGGTGTGAACATATTTACCTCTGGCACACTAATCAGAATCGATGTGGCTATTTTTGATCATTCAAATTCGGTTAACGTCTGGCTTTTCATTCACCTCTTGAACCAATTTTTTGCAAGATTTTGTAGCTTTGATCGTTTTGTGGAACTAGAAGTGACGCTAGTGACAGATAAAGGTAGAGAAGTGATACAGTTTGATAAAATTCACGGCACTCAACTGTGTCTATAATGCAACAAGCTTCTTTAATAGAGCAGGTGCAGAAAACACCGGAAGACTTTGACTTAGTACAGTTAGTCCGAGTGCTTAATCGTCATTTCTCAAAAGTAGCTCAACCTTTCGAATTAATAATTGAAGCTGATCCTATGCCTAATAATATTGAGGCTGAAATTAGTGATTTTGACTTAATTGGTCAAAAAGCAATTATCTCTAGCAGTAAAACATCACTAACATCGGGCTACAGCGTTGTTCCTATTTATATCTATGAAGAGCTATTAACCGCATTTCATGATGAACGATATGCGCTAGCCGATTTTCTTAATATTTTTAATGATCGCTACTTTAAGCTGTATGTTCGTACCGTAGAAAAAACTCACTTATTATTAACCGATGAAATTGATCGCTACTTTAATAGTGCTACATTTCAACAGAAGCATCACAAAAAATCACAAGTGCAACTAGCTAGTTGTCTTGCTCAATTATCGGCTTTACCTGATGAGTTAGCCGTTAAGAATTGGCTAGGTTATAGCCTGATTTTGGGCAGCCCCAATCGCTCTTTAGATGATTTACAACAAGTAATAGCTGACTATTTTTCGTTAAAAGTGAGTATTGATAGTGGTCAACTAAACAAATATAAACTTGATCAAGAAAATTGGACACGTTTGGGAGCTAAGACGTCGTTAAAAAATCAAAAAAACGATGTTCAGATTTTACAACAAAATAATCAATTGGGCCGTGGATTTCTACTGGGTCAATGCTGCTGGTTATCTAAACAAAGAGTTAATATAACGCTAGAAGCTAAGTCGCAGGAGCATCTGAAGTTTTTGGTCGATGAATCAGCTTGGTCCCGAGAGTTAGCAAGCATGACTCGTAGCTATTTACGTGATAAAACTGAAATTGCTATTTATTTAAAAGCGCCAGATAGTTGGTTTCAGAATATTCAACTCTCAGCTGATATCGAAAAAACTGTCCGTTTAGGGCGAGGTTTTCACTTACAAAATTCGCAACAGAATAAACCTGTTGTTTATCTGAACCACCTAGTTAAGGATTAAAACTATGTCTCAAGTAAACTTACCTAACTTAATCGCGAAGTTAGACTCTGATACAAAACGGGCTTTAGAGCTTGCAGCAGGGGATGCAATGAACTCACATTACCCTTCTATTGAACTAGAGCATTGGTTGTTGCAAATAATATATAAACCAGCACCAGAGGTCATTGAATTTTTTGCAAAACAGAAAATTGAAACTGCTGCCGTTATTAAAGAGCTTTCTACCAAGTTAGCAAAATTAGGCAAGGGCTTCGAGGGACAACCAAGCTTGAGCGGTAATTTAACTGAGTTGGTCAAATCTGCATGGCTAATTGCTACCGTTGATTTTTCACATAGTCAATTAACACCCTTGCATCTAATTTTAGCGAGTCAACAAGTGAGTGAATTAGGCGTAAAAGCGCTGTCACTAAAAAGTTTAGAAAACCTTTCTGAATCCGCATTACGTAGTCAAATATCACAATTAAAAGTAGCACAAACGGGAACTCAGTCCATTGGCGCGCGTACTACAGGTGCTAGCTCTGGGGATGCTTTAGCAAAATATACCACCAATTTAACGCAAGCAGCACGCGATGGTGAACTGGATAATGTGCTAGGACGAAATCAAGAAGTTAGAACGGCGATTGATATATTGTGTCGTAAGAGACAAAACAATCCAATTTTTGTTGGCGAGCCAGGAGTAGGTAAAACAGCCGTAGTAGAAGGCTTGGCTATTAAAGTAGCGCAAGGTGAAGTACCTGCGATAATCAAAGATATTGAAATTCATAGTTTAGATTTAGGGCTATTACAAGCAGGGGCGAGTGTTAAAGGTGAATTTGAAAATCGTCTTAAGGATGTGATTAGTGAAGTTAAAAACTCAGAGAAACCCATAGTCGTCTTTATAGATGAAGCGCACACGTTAATTGGCGCAGGTGGCGCTGAAGGACAAAATGATGCCGCGAATTTACTAAAGCCTGCACTTGCGCGGGGTGAGTTTAGAACCTTAGCTGCAACAACTTGGGATGAATATAAAAAGTATTTTGAGAAAGATCCCGCGTTAACACGTCGTTTTCAAGTGGTTAAGATTGAAGAGCCCAGCGCTACCGATGCACTGCAGATGTTACGGGGCGTAGCTGAGTCACTGCAAGCACATCACAAAGTCTATATACGAGAATCAGCGGTTGAAGCTGCGGTTAATTTGTCTATTCGATATTTACCTGCGCGTATGTTACCTGATAAAGCGATTAGTTTACTCGATACCAGTTGTGCTCGTATTGCGTTAACACAAGGGGCGAAGCCTGAGTCTATTGAAAGTCTAGAGCAAAATTTGCAATATATGCAGAACGAGCTTGAAGTTATGCAAAGGGAGTCAGCGGTATTCGATGATGTTAAATTCGAAGTGGACACGCTAACGAGTAATATAACCAAAGCTGAAGGTGAACTTGAATTATTGAATACTCGCTGGGCAAAGGAGCTCGCTTTAGTAGAGGCAGTCTTGGCATTACAAGCACAAGTGACAGAGAATTTAACAAATGATGTGCAAGATGAAGTTAAACATAGGGAATTGAATCAAAAGCTTGTAGAGTTAGAAACATTACAAGCAGGCGAACCATTAGTGAATGCAATGGTTGATGATATTACCATCGCACAAGTTATTGCTTCATGGACAGGTATCCCAATTGGCAATATGTTAAGTGATGAGGTTAAAAAACTTCTCACTATTGAAGATAATTTACACAAACGTGTTATTGGTCAAAGTACTGCGATTAGTGAATTAGCGAAAAGCATTCGTATATCTCGGGCTGGATTAACCGATAGCCGCAAGCCTATCGGTGTATTTTTAATGTGTGGGCCAAGCGGTGTTGGTAAAACAGAAACAGCGGTAGCATTGACAGATTTATTATATGGCGGAAGTAATGATATGACCGTTATAAATATGACTGAATTTAAAGAAGAACATAAAATATCAATGTTATTAGGCGCACCCGCAGGTTATGTTGGTTTTGGTAAAGGAGGGGTGCTGACAGAAGCGGTACGTCGTAATCCATACTCAGTGTTACTATTAGATGAAATGGAAAAAGCTCACCCTGGTGTACATGACTTATTTTATCAAATTTTTGATAAAGGCAGTATTGCAGATAGTGAGGGCCGAAATGTCGATTTTCGTAATACCATTATCATTATGACATCAAATGCCGCAGATCAGGCTATCTGTGATGTTTGTGATGCGAATGAGGAGCGCTTACCGAATGAAGAACTGGTTGAGGAAATTAGACCGGCATTACAGCAATATTTCAAACCAGCCTTTTTAGGCAGAGCAACTGTGGTACCTTATTACCCATTAAATGATGAAGAGCTAAGTAAAATTTGTGAAATAGCGCTTAACCGCATACGCAAAAAATTAGTAGAACAATACAAAGCAAGTTTTGATTATGACCAAGAGTTTATTAATTATGTGGTCAATAAAAATAATGACCCTACAACTGGCGCTCGTGGTATTGAACAAATTATTAACCGTTCGTTAATGCCGAGGTTAGCAGAGCAATGCATTACTTTGTTAAGTGAAGGTAAAGAAATTAACGCGGTGAGTGTAAAATGTATTGATGGAAATGATTTTGAAGTGAACATTTCATCATAAGCCATTTATACCCGTTACCATTCAAAGTGCTCAAGCACTCTGAACTCGCATCTTGCATGATAACGGGTATTCTTAGTAAAATGAGCTACCTAGCTCATTCCTATAAAGAATAGCAGTAATATAAATGTCAATAACAATACAGTTAACTGAAATACCTGCAAATGAAAGTGTGCCAAATCGCATAGTTACCTTGTCTGAAACAGGCGGTAATTTTGGTTCGGCATTTGACTGTGATATTCAGTTACCAGACCGTAGTGGTCAAGTGGCGGCAAAACATGGTTGCTTTGTTGCGTATAAAGACAAAATGATGATACATGCTTTTGCAGGGTTAAGTATCACTATACAAGGAGCCCCGTTAGCGCCGGGTAAAAGAGCCGAGATAGAAGATGGCACTATTATCGGTATCGGCGATTATATTATGTTAGTGAGTGTTGTAACGAACGTAGATAGTGAAAAAGACGACAACGCTAACTATAACGATATTGCAATGAATCCAGATAAAAACTATCAAGCCTATTTTTCCCATAGTAGTCTTGATGAAGATGACTTGGAAGATACTATTGTGATGATAGATGACAATGACGGCAGGGTAAAAGGGCAAACAATGACACAAGATAAAACACCACACTTTGCTGCGAGTGGCGTATTTTCTGATGATCCTTTTGAAGACGACCCATTTAAAGATGAAGAAATCTCTTTAAATATAAATGAACAAACGTCCTCACAAGAGCAAAGATTTGCTACAGAGGCAGAGACTATGGAAACCTTTGTTGCACAAGAAAGTGATGACGATGATAGCGATGTGATTTTGATGAAGAAAAACCTTATTAAGAGCGTGGATCAGGGAGCAAATCATGCTAATAATAACAGTCAGGAAATCAAGCAATTAGTTAGTTTGTTAGAGAATCAAATAGTCAATAACAATGACCAGCAAAGTAAGATCTTTCAGGCAATTGATAAAACACTGACAACTTTTATTAACGAATTCTCACCAGAGCACCTGGAAGATGTTTTTGATGACTTTGGCACGCCATTTTTTGTACAAAAAGAGAAGCAATATTGGCGTTCCTATCGTAAATCATTTAACCGCCGTCTAGATAAAGGCGAGTATCATCGAATGTTTAAAGCCTTATTATTAGAGAATATTCAAGGTGACAGCACGATGAATAAAGATAACAAGGGTGAAAATGACTAAACATTTCAATACACTATTACTCTTTATCTCACTGTTCTTAACGGCTGTAACCTTATCGGCATGCAGTTCTTCTAGTGAAGAGGAAGATCCCACTGAAGTAAAGTTGCTGCTCAAAGCTAGCGATAATATTAATCCTTCTCAAGTGAGCAAAAGCAATCCTGTTGTTGTTAATCTCTATCAACTGAAAAGTATAGAGGCGTTCAAATCTTCTCAGGTACTTGATTTGTACGAAAAAGATATATCAATACTTGCTGACGATTTAGTTAATAAACAAGTTATTGGTAGTGTACTGCCAAAAGGAAAACGCGCAATAACATTAGCTATTGCTCCGGGAACTAAGTATATAGCGGTGTTTGTTCAATTTTCTAATTACTCTCAAGCAAAAGCTAAAGCATGGTTAAAGCTGAAGGAAATAGATGATATTGAACAGATAAATATTTCAATTGATTCATTAACCGTTAATATTGAACCGGTTATCGAAGACAGCTTTTGGTAATGGTAACTATATTGGAGAAATCACGTGGATTTAGCTAAACAAGTTGTTTGGAAAGAGGGGATTTTCATATCACCACAACACTTTCAGCAACAAGCTATACATAATAAATCGTATATTCAGAATTATGCGAGTACACAAGGTTACACAGATCACTTTGGTTTAAGTGATATTACGCTGAACACTGATTTGCTAAAAATTGGTAAAATAGCAGTTACCAACTGTAGCGGCTTATTTCCAGATGGCTATTACTTTACCTTAACTGAAGAAATAGTCATTGATGTGCCAACGGATGCCGTTGAGAAAAGTGTTTACCTATCCTTGCCTATTGCGCTGCAAGGTGCGGCGGCGTTTGCACAGGAAAGTGCTCAAAATACTCGATACATTTGTCAAACGGTGACCAGTTATGACAATGCATCATTCCAGAACGATAGTATTGAACTTGAAGTGGCGCGTGATAACATCAGTTTGTCTATTGGCAAGCAAGACATGGCTGGCTTTGTTTCATTCCCGATCGCCCGTATTTTGGAAACAAGAGAAACAGGTGAAGTGATTTTTGATAAGAGCTTTATTCCGGCTTGTATTCATTTTCAAGCCTCGGTTTACCTATATGATAAAGTCAAAATGCTGCAAAGCTTAATACAAACACGGGCCTTTGAAGTACAAAAGCGCATTGCTATTGGTCAAGATAGTAAGAGTGAGCCTACGTTATACAAAGACTATTTATGGCTACAAACGTTAAATAGATGGTTACCATGGAGTAATTGGGTACAACAAGACTTACAATATACTACGCATCAACTCTATCGTGATTTAACGACATTTTCGGCTGAATTATCAGGGTTAACACCTGAGTTGCCTAGCCATTTTAATATGTTAAAGTATGATGGGCTTTATCAAACTTTTAGTCCAATTTTCATGAAATTACATGAGCAACTGAGTATGGTATTGCAAGACTCTGTTATTGTTTATGACTGGGATGATAAATTATTTGAAAAACGCCGCTTACTGCGCACACTAATAAACAACCCTGATAGTATGATAAATCGTCGGTTTGTAATCAGTGTTGAATCATCGATGAACTCAGATGACATTGCGACACTATTACCGCAAGCGGCTACATTAGCGGGTAATACAAATATTGTCGAATTAGTGCGTAATGCTATGTCTGGTGTTGAATTACGACACCTTATCGTTGCACCTCATGAATTAAAACCAAAAACTACGGCAAGTTACTTTGAAGTCAATATTAACAATGAATTATGGGTTGATATGTTGAATAAAGGTGAGGCGTTAAACCTACATATAGATAGCCGGATCTCAGATCTAACCGTTACCTTATACGCACTTTCACTGGATTAACTTACATAAATGTCAGCTGCTTCACCTAACACTACTACAATAAACTTCAGTGATAATATCATGAGTAATCAAGCACCTTTTGATTATTCAGACAATCAACTTTATAACCTTAGTATGCCCTTATTGTCGATATTACTTACCTTAGAACGGCTGCCTAAACCTGACAATCTGCCTGTTTTTAAAAGCTTATTGAAACAGCATATTGTTGATTTGAGCGAACAGGGCAAGAAGTTAGATTATCCTTCAGCTGTTATCGATAAGCTGTGCTGCTTACATTGTATTGTATTAGATGAGTTTATTATTCACAGTCGCTGGGGCATAAGTGCCGGCTGGGAAAACAATACCTTATTGAGTGAGTTATTTAACCTGCCAAGTGGTGGTGATCTATTTTTTACCATTACTGAAAAGGCAATGCGTCAATCAGGTAAAATGATAGATCTATTAACCATTATCTATGTTTGCTTGCAAATGGGTTTTAAGGGACGTTACCGCTCCAGACAATCTGAAAAAATAGGCATCATCATTAAAGAAATCAATTCGGTGATTATTGATAATAAAAGTCAGCCTAAAGTGATAATGCAAGAGAGCCCGGTGAACAAGGAGTTGTCTCTTAATAGCCGTCGCTACTTTTCCTTTACCTTAATAGTGATGCTCATATTAGTACTTGTGGTAACCTTTTTCGATTATTGGTTTAAAGAAACTTACCCAGATAGAAGTCGCGAAGTAAGGGAGTTGAATAAAATTATTACCAGCTATAGCCAGAACGAAGAAAATACGCGATTAGCTAGCGTTATTGATAGTCAAGCAGAGTCGTCAAAAAACAATGGAAATGTTAAGATTTCTGATAAACAACAACAAACTGAACTCGATAGATCAGCGGACGTTTCTTTACTTTATCGGGTACAATTAAATTCATTTTCTGCTCGAATCAATGCGGAAAAGTTTCTCAATAAAATAGCCAATAACCCTTATGATTTATCAATAAAACATATCGGAGAATATTATATTGTCTATAGCATCGCGGACTCTAGCTCTGCTGCAGAGCAGCAACAGCATTATTACCAGACAACCTATCAACTCGCTACGATAGTATTCCAGCTTGATCACATGAGTAAACGCGTATTATGACTATTACGCTGACTAAGCGACACCTTATTACCATGTTATTCGTGCTGTTATTTTGTGGGTTCAGTTTATCCTGGTACCTGTTACCAAGTTTCTACTGGTTATTTGGCCCAGCAATGGCTATAACAGTGTTCGCAGCTATTTTTTTATGGCTAACGCACAGTGAAGACGACGAAGTTAAACAGCGAAAAGCACTTGAAAAGCAAGACAAACTCACCATCAACAAGTTATTTAGCGCCGTATTAAGAGAGTTAAAAGACAGAGGACAATACCAGCAAAAGTACCGTTTACCTTGGTACTTATTTATTAGTCATAATATGCAGGCCGATAATGCGGTATTAAGCCAAATGGGCTTTAAACATAGCTCAGTCATTAATATTGATAACCAGTTAGCCGTGCAAATTTGGTTGAAAAATAATGCGGTGATGATAGCAGTAAATTTATCAGAGCATGATCATAGAGTTTTGAATTGCACTAAGCTGCTATTGCGTAAACTCAAAGGTTTCAGGCCTAGACAAGCACTTAATGGAGTTTTACTTAGTCAATCGATTGATCAATTACTCAAGCTAGATAAAAGTAACAATAAGCAAATGGCTAATGATAGCCGCTTGATGATAGACGATGCACAGAAATTATGTGGTCAAAAATTACCGCTATATGTATTATTTAATCAAATGGCTAATTTAGCTGATTTTTGTCAATTTTTTTCCTCACTCGAAGAAAATCATTTAGAGGGTTGTTTTGGCGCTCTTAACAAGAACCCTGCTCAAGCAGAGTCCTTTACCTTAGCATGGTTCAATAGTGCCTTTGATGACCTTTGTCACCGAATGGGGCAGGCAGTTGTTTTTGCAATTGATAATCAATTAAACGAAAGTTTTAGACGTTCCGTTATCGCAGCCCCAATACAGTTTAGACAAATAAAAACTGATATAAGTCTCTATTTATCAGAGCTACTTCTATCCAAAACATCAAGCAAAGAGTATCAATTTAGAGGGCTGTTTTTTACCAATACAGAAAATAATGCCACAAGTATTGATCCGCTAACTAAGCAAGTAGCCTACAAATTAGATCACGATGAAATGGTGATACCTGATGAGTTGAAGATATCCCACAGCCTTTTTGTAGCTGAACTTTTTAATGATTTTATTCGACCTGAGGCGGGTATGGCTCAGGTAAATAAATTTCGCAAGCGGCTTCATATTACTTTTCAAGCGAGCTATTTTGTTTTTACTCTGTCGGTCCTAGGTTTAACCGCTGTACTATTGAAAGTGAATTTTGATTATTATCAATCGCTAAATGCGAATACCTTAATTCAGCTTGATAGTTATAAGGAAAGTGTACAAAAATCCCCTTATCAAAACATAAATTTAACCGGTAACGTTAATCAGCTTCGCCTATTAGGGGCGGTTTACCGAGACTATAAAAAACCAACACCTGCATATATATCGAAATTAGTGCCCAACCCCAGTTTATTGAAAGCGCTTGAAAAAACCTATCATACTGAACTTTTAAATGTACTTTTACCTTCGTTAGTTAGCGATATCGAAGCAAGGCTAGTATCTAGTCAACAAGCAGTTAACATTGTACAAACGGCTGATTTTTTGAGTTTAGCCAAATCTTTACAAAGACACAGTAGTACTGATTGGCAAGCGTTAAAAGAATATTATCAACAGACTTTTGAAATTAATAGCGAGGTTGATAAGACCTGGCTTGGACATTTAATGGTCTTGATGGATGACTTGTACTTATTAGGGATAGCCAAGGTAGACGTTAATCAACAGCTTGTTGAAAATGCTGAGTCAATCTTAAATACAGTTAACCGCAGTCAGGTAATTTTTAACTATATTATAGCTTTACCACAATTCTCGTCTGTTGTTGATATTCAAGATGAACTGGGCACTAAGTTTTTTCAGTTATATGAAGTAAAAGATAGTTCACTGTTACACGTCCCAACTATCTATACTCCTCAAGGCTATTCAGCGTTAAACCTTAATGCAAAATCACCTTTCATAAGAGATATAATCACCGGAAACAAGTCATTGTTAGGTGAGCAATTAAATGAGTTTGAAGTAAATAATTTAGTCCAACAATTACAACGTTTATATCAACGAGCCTATATAAATTATTGGCTTGGGTTTATTGATAACATGTCACTCAAATCTATTTCAAAACTTGGGGTAAGTTATTCTTTGAAGTTGTTAACTACCCAAAAGGATGCTCCTTTAAGCCAGTTATATGAGGTCATTAGCTATTACACTTACCCGAAATTACAATCTGCAGCTTCTCAACCGAATAAAGAAAGCAGCACAGGTAAGCAAGCAGATACCAAAACAGATAAAAAGGCAGCATTATTACTCGATGATAAACCAATTGCGGTAATGCCAACGGCAAAACAAAGGTTGATGGAAAAAGTGATCCAAGAGAAATTTTCTGTTTTTCATGATTTTATCAAGGCGGATGAAAACGGCATAAGTAAGTTATCAAATTTAGTCTCTCACTTTACTCAGGTTAAAAAATGGCTAGATAAGTCAAATAAAAGCAATAAGGTCGATGTTGAGTATTTCCAACAATTATCTGCTGTTGATAAAGACCAAAGTTTATATCAACTAAATGAGACTGTGGTTGAGATTGAACTACTTGATGATTATAAAAGTGAGTTAATCAACGTCATCAGTAAAGATATTCACCAAAACGTGGCTAGCTATCTAGACAAACAATGGCAGCAACAAATGACTACGCCTTTTTCGACTCTTTTTGCTAATAAATTTCCTTTTAATATTACGAGTGAAGCGAGTGTTACCTTAAAAGAATTTAATCGCTATTTTAGGGAAGAAGGACTATTTGACCAATATACCAAGCAGCTATTTGCTAAATTTAAACAGGTAGAAGGGCAAGTGTTTCTCAATAGCTTTATCCCCAATGAGGCGATTTATATCAGTAGCGAAACGTTAACTCAGTTGGCGAAGTTAGCTGAAATTAGACAAGTACTTTATCGACAAGGGCAAAGCAAACTTTCAATTCCTTTTAAAGTTAATGTTAAATCAATGTCAGCAAACTTGTTAAAATTTGAATTGTTTTCACAAAGAACCTTGATGAGTTATCAACATGGTCCTAAATTATGGCAGGATTTTGTTTGGCCTAATTTAACAAATCAAAACGAATTAATGGCGGTTTTTACTGATACTCAAGGACAAAAAAATACCCTTAGCTACAGTGGTGATTGGGCTTGGTTGCAGCTTATTTACCAAAACTATCAAAATACTCAAAGTCAAACCGAGATAGTTCTTGGTAAAGAGAATAAAGATATAAGTTTAATACTGAGGGTTGAGAGTGATGTAAACCCGTTGACCCCATTATTTTTCAGCCAATTTATGCCACCAAAAAAACTGTTAAAACCGCAATAGTAACTTCTTTATTAATATCAACCTACTAATAAGGGGGTAATATTAAGGGAGTTAATTTTGAAGTTAAGTTTAAAGTTATCTAGCTTAGCCTATTAATACCGTTGGCATACCAGCAACAACGGTACCACCATGCGCGCTGCTATCTCCCATTCTAATCGCAGGTTTAGAGCCAAATAACACAGTAGTACTACCCATGATTAAACTATCGGGTGGGCCAATACAAGTACAGCTATCTCCCATAACTGAAGCCGGCATACCGCCAATGAGTACTGTTGGACATCCGGGTCCTAATATCGGGCCGCCGACATGTGGGATAGGCGGAACGGCTGGTGTTTGCATTGGACAAACATGCATATCAGTTAGTCTTGCAGCGGGTAATCCCATTATTCTTCCTCATTCATGGTAAGTAACGTGATATGTAATGGTGAGCCTTGTGCAATGTTTAGACCCTGCTCAACGACCTTTAGATAGAACTTTTCATAGCCCATATCACCATCTTTCCAGGCTGGAACGGCAGCAGCGACAGAGATTGCAGCGGCTATTGCATGGCCATATAAAAAAGCGGGTGGCATTACAGCAGGAAGCTCTGGTGCAACAATACTACCGGTTCCAGACCAATAAACCGCTTTTGCTATCCAAGCAGGGGCGACTTCCAAGCCAATTCTATCGGCAAGTTGGTTAGCACGTATTCTATGAGTTTCATTAGGCTGTTGTAACCATTGTACAGCACTGTTTATTGTTTGACGTTGAGGGTTATCCCATTCGTCTACTCTTAGCGCTAACGCTTCACTGGCCCAGAATATGCCATCGATCATAGGCAGCGCATGGGCAATAAATTGAATAGCATCGTTGTACAGTTTTACTTCAACCAAAGACTTAATTGCTTGTTTGGGTGACATATTACGCTCGAGTACTGCGTGAGCTTCATCAGTTAATTTGTATCGCTCTGTAATGGCGGCGATATTTGTATTAGGTATTTTTTTTAACATTAGTTTACTTGCACCAGAGAGCCAGAAATTTGTGTGATCCCAGAAGAGGACACTTTGGTTAAGGCGGATGAACTTAATTCAGCGCCAGCAGTACCACTTATTTTAACTTGTGCGGTTGAAGTTATTTCTGCCCCAGCTGTTCCATCTAAACTTACCTTAGCTGTTGCGGTGCCTTTAAGGTTGGCACCTGCACTAATTTTTGTATCAGCGGTACTACTAATTTTCACATTAGCGCCATTTGCTTCAATATCGCCTGACGATTTTATCGTCAACTTATCGCAAGTGATAGTGATGCCACTACTACTTAATTCAATTGAATTGCCGCCAACTGCTAAGGTGATTTTGTCATCGGCTTTAAGGCTAATTTCTTTCGCTGTTTCAGACAGCGTCTTGGTTACTGAAAGTGAGTAATCATCTTTACCTATGATGGCAATAGCTTTCTCTGTGGTACTGCTAAATTCAGCGGTAACTGTCTGCGTGAAGTTATTCTCAACTTCAATCAAGTGATCTTTTGCGGCATGAAAATAAAGTTGCTCATTATCGGCTTTATCATCAAAGCGTATTTCATTTGCCAGTTTACCTAGTTGTGTTTTTATACCACTTTGACTGCTGTTGACTTCAGGGTAGGGTGGTTTATTTTTACTATTGTAAACACTGCCAATGACGACAGGTTGATCGGGGTCGTTATTAACGAAGCTGACTAATACTTCATCGCCAATGCGAGGGATAAACTGCATGCCTAAGCTAGCACTAGCCATAGATTGGGCAACACGTATCCAACAACTTGGACTATCCCCACCGACTTTATCCCAATAAAATTGTACTTTAATTCGGCCACTTATATCGTGTTGTGGCTGGCCTACGTCACCACCAATAACAACGGCAGACTGCAAACCATTAATGAGTGGTTTTGAAATAGGTTGAGGGAAGCTAGGGCTCGAAATTGGTCGACAAATAAAGTTATTGTGATATTTAACTGATTGCTCGGCAGCCTCGATCGTGTGAGTGATGGATTCAATTGCATAATCATCAAGTTGCTTACTATCGGGATGAGCTGACAAGCTAAATTGAGTCGCTAAGGTAATATCCTCAACAATGCTTTCAGCTTCAACTGAGCTGTAATCACTCTGCACTTGGTTTAGGCGTATTTTGGCGGTGTCCGAGCTTAAATCACTCATATCACCTTTTATTGAATTTGTACCAAATTCGTATTGGGTTAATTTAGTATTATTAGCGACTTTATTAGATGACTTTTTATCGCCACTATCGATGAGTTTTGTATTTTCATAATCATAATTTACTGTGCTGATGGCTGCTGAATGCACCTTTAATTTAGGTTGCCATTTAGTCAGTAACATTTGTTCACCAGAGCGACTGGCAATATAATCTAACTTATTGACCGTTGCTTTCTCATAGGGAGAGTTTGGATCATGTAACGTTAGCTGGTGACTTTTATTATTATGGGTAAAATAATAATGTATACCTTGTTCAGCTAATAAACGTTGGACAAAGTCAAAATCGGTTTCGTCATACTGAACACAGTAATTTCTTTCATCTGAAGGTAAAGAGCCTAAAGTATAATTACCGGAAAACCCGGCGTCATTGAAGATGCTTGTTAAAATATCGGATAGTTTTTGTTGTTGAAAAACTTGGCTACTTTTACGTAGTGTCAATAACCATAACCAAGGTCTTAAGGTAATTTGATAGCGCTGATAATCATGATCACTTTGGCTCTCTAACAGCTGTACTTCAGTTAAATAGCCGTTAAATACACGTTTTTCTTTTTGTTTGCTATCAGCAACTTCATTCCAGTGGCAAGTGAGCAATTGTCCCAATTGATCTTCAGTCGAAAAATTATTGCTGACAAGTATGCCTTGGATCAGAAAGGGATTGGATAAACTTTCTTCAATAATTACTTGATGCCCAAGGTGGGTATTACCGCTAGAATCAGAGAAATATAAGCCTCTATTTTCAACTTGATATGAAATGGCCACTCAGTATCCTTTAAATGATTTGAATGAGAAATGTATAGTTGTAAGTGAGTTTCGTTTATTACAGTACTAAGGTAGAAAACCGTATTCTTAGTGAAGCGAAACTCGATATTATTAATCTGTTAGAACCATTTAGACCAAATAGTGGTATAGGTTTTTTATACCAACAGGTATGCCTAGATTATGTCATGAGTTAGTCTAGCAATACTCTCGCATTATCACCTTGCTCATAAATACAGAGGCTTACACTGGATAATGCCTTAATTTCTTTAAGATCAACAGTAAGGCTTTGGTTACCCCTAGATATATTACCATTCAAGCGGTCAACCAATTTTTTCACTTCGGCTAATGCAGCGTTGGCTTTAGGCACACGGGTTTTAATAAAGGTAAACCATTTCTCTCCCATATTTTTGGCTACTTTTTTAATAACCTCCGTATTGGTGATGGTAAAGGGTTTATCTAAAGTGCCACCGTCACGTAAGATGTCATAAATAATATGGCCATTTTTTTTCGCCGCCATCATATTTTTAGTATTTAACTGTAATTCACCAATATTCCCATTGGCCATTTTAAGAAAAAATTTAATATCTTTATAGCCAGCATCAGTAGCGCCACAATTAAACTTTGCATCGAGCCCTTTACTCGTTCCATAACGGTCCTTCATCGCCGTTTGAAAATGCTTTAATTGAATAAATTCCTCGGTTAATGAAATCATTGCTTTAGCGTTCACCATATCTTCCATATTGTCAAAAATTATGGTCATACGAGCAGCATCTTTTAAATCACCTATATCATAATTTCTTTTGCGATTTGTTATTTTATCAAGTGCGCCATGAAAATCTTTAACACCGAAATAAGCACCGGGTGGCTGTTTTACTATGCCTTTACACGCAGAAGAAATTTTTTCAGCATAGTTTTTAAGTGCTTCTTGGGCTTCAATGGTTTCAAAAAACATCATAAACAACTGTTTACGCTTTAATTGGGTATTAGCTAGCTGGCTTCTTGAAGCATTACTGTGCGGGCCTGTTTGCATAGTTTTTTTAGTTTTTTGGTCGAGATAATTATGGATAGAGCCTTGTCCCGTCATGATGTCGATAATAGATTGATCTTGTGCTTTATTTGCATCGCTTGCATATTCGAAAGAGGCCAGTTTTTGTTTTAATTGCTGAATTTTGTGTTGATAATCTTTTACATTAACCAATCGAAACCCTTGAGACATATGGTTTTGTAAGTTTATCTTAGACATGACCGCTGCACGATTTTTCTTTATTTGTGCTTCTGTTAATCCTACGGAGTGGTTATTTGAATTATTGTCCGGCATTAGATAGTCCTCAATGTGTCTAACTTGATTGAATTATTTCTATTGTTATTTTAGCTTTAAGTTATTTATACTTAATTTATTAAAAATAAATCGACTTTTTATACGCTTATTGAGGATAACATTACTTATCTTGAATTCCAGTGATAATTACTTCTAAAGGAGCTTTAATTAAATAGAACTCATTATCGAATAACTAGTTGTTAGGTCTTCCACCCTCGGAATTGTTTTGAGTAGTTAGCTAATATTTTAGGACGGTTTAATTTATTACGACAAATTTCTCGACCAGATGAGTCATGGCCAACTAGGTGAAAAATAGATTTTCCTATATCGATTCCAAGAATGTTAATAGTAGGCATGATAATTCGCCTCATTTAGTAGTCCTCCCTAAGTGTAGATTAGTGGAGGCGGACCATCTCATTAGTGCCTTTCTATTTTTTACTTTGTATCACATAGCATCACCCGTGTGTTAAATTACCGGTTACTTACAAGGTTCATTTTTTTATTTTTACATCATAATCATAAACATTACCGATTTTATCTATTTTAAAATGGCAACAATCGTCAAATACCTGTTTCAGTAAACCTCTACTTTTTTGTACCCGGGATTTTAGTGTTGAGTAACTTAACCCTAACTGCTCTGCATATTGCTTTTGTGACTGATTATTTAAATCAATAGCAGTTAATAAACTGGCGTGCTCTTCTGGCAGGGCGTTTATAAAGGGAGAGATGCAGTTAGATAAGTCAATATTGACCTCTTCTGATGCTTCTAGAGGCGATAGCTCTTCATTCGTCGCATTTTGAGCACGACCATTCTTGCGATAGTAATCAATGATGGTGTTGTTGGCGATTTGAAACAACCATGATTTAACGTTTTTTTGTGTTTTTACCGCGTTGAGATTGTTATAGGTTTTTATCAAAATATCTTGCAATAAGTCTTCTACATCGGCTTCATTAGATACTTTAGCATGTAAAAATTGCTTTAATACCCCTCGGTATTCTAACCATATATCTTCTATTTTCATGTTACTGACACTCTCGAGTACTTGTCTGATATTTAATAATTATTGAGTTTTTAAATTATTTACCGATTAATTTCGTCTTTTTGTAAGGTCAGTCGTCTTATGGGTAACTAAAACCTAATAAAGCAATTGGAATGAGATATGAACTTCTTACAAAACGAACAATTTAACCTAAACCCTACTATGAACAAGGTTAGTATTCATAAACCACGCGTATTAATCTTATACGGATCATTACGTGAAACTTCATATAGTCGATTAACGGCTGAAGAAGCAGGGCGTATTTTGGAAACAATGGGCGCAGAAGTAAAGTTTTTTAATCCTAAAGGCATGCCATTATTCGATAATAGTGAATCTGTAGATCATCCTAAAGTCATTGAACTTAGAGAATTAGTAACATGGTCTGAAGCACAAGTTTGGTCGTCACCAGAACTGCATGGCAACATGTCAGGTGTCATGAAAAACCAAATAGATTGGATACCTTTATCGCTTGGCGCCGTTAGGCCAACACAAGGGAAAACATTAGCCGTTATGCAAGTAACTGGAGGCTCGCAAAGCTTTAACGCTATCAATAACATGAGGATATTAGGCCGTTGGATGAGAATGTTAACAATCCCAAATCAATCGTCGGTTGCAAAAGCTTATAACGAGTTTACACCTGAGGGCTTAATGAAAGCGTCACCATATAGAGACCGACTTGTTGATGTAATGGAAGAGTTAATGCGCTTTACCTATTTAACGCGAGACCAAAGCGAGGTTTTGCTAGATAGGTATAGTGAAAGACGTGCAGGTCAACCTCAATTAATAGCTATGTAAGCTGAATTCAGGTTATGTGATATTTTATAAACAGTGAATACGCCAGTGATTGATTGCTGGCGTATTCAGATAATCTTACTTAGAAACTTAACTTAACTTAACTTAACTTAAGTATTTAATTAACTTAGACAGTTAATTTGAGTAAATTTACTCAGTTAATAATGAGATAAAAAAGCTCATTTCTAATGCGGTTTCGTTGAGCTTTTTAAAACGCCCAGACGCACCGCCATGGCCCGCTTCCATATCTGTTTTAAAGAGTAGTAAATTGTCGTCTGTTTTAAACTCTCTCATTTTTGCTACCCATTTCATCGGTTCAAAGTACTGAACCTGTGAGTCGTGTAAACCTGTGGTGACCAGTATATTGGGGTAGTCTTGTGCTTTGATATTATCAAGTGGCGAATACGCTAAAATATTATGGTAAGCCTGAGCTTCGTTTGGATTGCCCCATTCGTCATATTCATTTGTCGTAAGCGGTATGCTTTCGTCTAGCATGGTTGTTAATACATCTAAAAATGGCACATGAGCGCCAATACCTAGGTATAGCTCAGGTGCTTGATTTACAATAGCGCCCATTAATAAACCACCAGCACTACCACCAGAGGCGAATATTTTATCTTTAGCGCCATAACCTTGTTCAACTAATGCTTTTGTAACATCAATAAAGTCATTAAAAGTATTCTGTTTATGCGCCATTTTACCCGTTTCGTACCACTGTCGACCTAACATTTCTGAACCACGAATATGGGCAATAACGTAAACAAAACCTCGGTCAAGTAAGCTTAACGTTTGATTAGAAAAGTCAGGGTCTATGGTAATACCATAAGCGCCATAACCGTATTGCAGCAATGGATTAGTACCATCTTTTTTATACATACTGGTGCGGTATACGATAGATACCGGTACTTCTATGCCATCACGAGCGGTAAAAAATAAACGTTCTGATTGATAATCTTCTTTGTTAAAGTCACCTAATACCTTTTGTTGTTTAAGCAGCTTTCGCTCACCGGTAGCTAAGTCAAACTCAAACAAAGAACCAGGTGTTGTTAAGCTTGAATAATATAACCGAGCAATAGTGCTTTCTGGCTCAGGGTTATCACCCAGACAGGCAAAATAACATGGATCATTAAAAGCTAGCGGGTATTGATGACCTGCATTATCGCCTTGCGTGGTGTGAACAATAAATCGAATTTGACCTTGCTCTCGTTCGGTAACCACAAGGAATTGGTGAAATAATTCAATGCCTTCTAATAGTACATTTTCTCTGTGTGCAATGACTTCTTGCCAGTTATTTATGTCAGCAACCTTTTCTACGGCAACTTTCATTAATCGAAAGTTCTTTGCTTGGTAGTTGGTGACAATATAAAAATGCTCGCCCATTTTATCGGCGTGGTATTCGTGTTGCTCTTGATGGGGTAATAGATCAATAAACTCGCCATCAGGCTTATTGGCACTGAGCGCTAAATAGTGGGTTGACTCAGTGGCATGTAAACAAATATATATTTGTGACTCATCTCGGCTTTTATCTAAACTCATGTAAAAGCTGTGATCGTCTTCTTCGTATACTAAAACATCATCAGATTGAGGTGTGCCTAACTTATGACGATAAACCTGCGTACCTAATAGGGTTTCTAGGTCTTTTTTTACATAAAATACGGTCTTATTGTCATTAGCCCAAACTATTTGTCCTTCAGTTTCTAACAGTACATCTGTTAAATAAGTATCCGATGAGTCAGAAGTCTGATTTACCTTGCTTAAGTCTTTAAATTTAATAGTATAAATTCGGCGGCTATCAGTGTCTTCAGCAATGGACATGAATTGATCATTAGGACTTATCGATAAGTCCCCCATATCATAAAATTCATGGTCTTTAGCTCGTTCATTGACATCTAACAATAAGGTGTTGTTTTCACCTTCAAAACTGCTAGCACGATAATAGTTTGAATATTCTTGCTCGCCATTAATTTCACTGTGATACCAATACTTGCCATCTTTTACTGGCACTGTATTATCATCTTTAACAATACGCGCTTTAAGCTCTTCAAACAGTGATTCTTGTAGCGACTTTTGCTCGGCTAACATAACATCAGCATAATGATTTTCATCATTAAGGTGCGCTAATATTTCTTTATCGCTACGCTGGTCATCACGCATCCAATAATAATTATCAATACGTTGATGATTATGCATTTCCATTTCATGGCGGATTTTTTTAGCTTTGGGTGCGGTAATGTTGTTGTCTGACGTAGTTGATATAAGTGAAGATGTTGGCACTAAGTGCTCCTAGGTAATGTATGTGGCATTTATAACGATAGAAAATACTGATGAACAAGTTTATCGATATTCTGCCAATTAAGTTAGTTAATTATTTAAAATTACGTCATAATTTTTTTGGTAAAATTACAAACTTTACAGAGTCAATATCAGAAAGTACATTGTCGTTTAATTATCATTTTGGAAAAGTAATGGAAGAACTAAATAAACAATTAGATTTTATTATCGAATTAGATAAGCTCAAAGGGGTTTATCGACAAGCACTAGTGAGGTCGGACAATAATAGATTTGAGAACAGTGCTGAACATAGTTGGCATATCTCATTAACCGCTCAAATACTGCATCAATATGCGGTAGAAAACGTGAATATTTCACGAGTCATGAGTATGCTACTTATCCATGACATTGTCGAAATTGATGCGGGCGATATGTTCGCCTTTTCAGATAAAAAAGACCTTGCCGAGCAAGAAGATAAAGAAGTGGCTGCAGCAATCCGCATATTTGGCTTATTACCTGAAGAACAGTTTCTACATTTTAAACAATTATGGTTAGAGTTTGAAAGTGCTGAAACGATTGATGCGAGATTTGCTAAGGCAATGGATCGTGTTTTACCTTTATTGCAAAATATGAGAAATGATGGTGGCAGTTGGGCTAGACACAATATCGCCAAATCACAAGTGCTGGAACGTAATAAATACCTTGAAGGGTTAGCGCCACAATTATGGGGATACGTTTGCAAACAAATTGACATTGCCGTAGATAAAGGTTGGTTAAGGAATGAGTAATGGCGACAACAGAGCGTGAACTTACCGCTTAGTGTTTAAAGTTAACCACGACAATACTAGCTATAACATAAGCAAACGTACTTGAGTGACATAACAATACTATTATTTAAAATTATTAGGCGTCTTTCATGCCTGAACACTCAATTTTCGACGTTTGTGTTGAACCAATAGAACTTTATAAATCACTCAAAATTGCCAATATGGTTGGTGGTGGCGGTGAAGCTAAAACCATGATCAGTGAAGGTAATGTTTTAGTAAATAATGAAGTTGAAGTTCAAAAGCGTAAAAAAATTCGTCGCGGTGATATTATCGAATATAACGGTAAAATTATTGAGACCGCTTTTAATCCGGCCCAAAAGTCCGCTGAGTTTATAAGTACAGTGGTTTCAGCGAGTAAAAGTTCGAAAAAGAAAAAAAGAGCTAAAAGTAAAGCACCTATTAGTTCATCAGAAACTGTTACTGACCCATCGAAAGACCGTTCGAAAAGCTTATTTATATAAACTTTTCGGGTTCTTTAGCTGTATGTTACACCCTAATTTTCTCCTCTGCGTTATTACCCACAAAGCAGAAGTTCTTTGAGATATTACGTTCTAACTATTCAACAATCCTCTCTTGTTTAACTCACCATGGCCACATAGCGTCAGTAGTTCACAAAATTGTGTCCAATATTACTTAACCACAACAAATACCCATATTTTTATGGGTGCTTCTCAGCTAGGTCAGTAATGCAACTTGAGAGCCTTCATCACATTTAAGTTATGCTTTTGAAATACTCTCTAGGTGCCATACTTTTGCGACGATTTTCCACTCCTGATTTTCATCTTTTACAAAGCTTAAGTGGTCAACGAAAATGTTGTCATGTGCTCTAAGCCTGAGTTTTACCATCGCACTTAAGGGTGAGAGGTAATCGATAAGTATTATTTCTTCTTCACGTTTTTGATTCACGCTTGCGGGTGATGGTCGGTTTGCTACATCATGTCTAAAGTTAGCAATCGGGTCGACAAATATTTTACCTTCATCCGCATCAAATAGGCTTGAGGCTGGGTGAAAAATAGTATCTAATTTTTCTACATCACAGTAATAAATCATATCTAAGTAAAGCTCTATTGCTTGTAGTAGGTCTTGGTTTTTCATGTGTATCCCTTGTCTGGTGTTTGTAGTTAATGGTTGAGCTATACGATATCAAAGGATTTTAAATAAAAATATTGGCGTAATTGACAAGTTTAGGTAATATTACGCCAAACTGCTACTTAACGGCGTAGGTGACAAATATGGTGATTGATAATACTAATCCACCTTTAGTATGTATTTTGACTTACAACAATTTATGTATGTTTGAGTTTGGTATCGCTTTAGAAGTCTTTGCTTTACCGCGTCCTGAATTGTCGAAATGGTATGACTATAAAGTGATTGCGACAAAATCTGGTGAAATTAATGGCATGGGGGGCGTTAGTATCGACGCTAGTCATGACTTATCTTTATTAGCACAAGCAACATTGATCGTTGTACCCGGTTGGAGTGGTGAGGTAAGTGATGCGTTAAGGGTGGCGCTAACCAATGCTCATGCTAATGGAGTACGTATCGCGACTATCTGCTCAGGGGTATTTCTACCAGCTGCCTGTGGCCTATTAAGCGGCAAGCAAGCCACTACACATTGGCGTTATGCCAAAAAGCTTCAACAAGAGTATCCCGAAATAAAGGTAAATCCTGATGTGTTGTATATCGATGAAGGGCTAATGTTAACTTCAGCAGGCTCTGCCGCAGGATTAGATTTGTGCTTACACATTGTCCGTAATGACTTTGGTCATAAAGTTGCAAACATTGTCGCTAGAAGATTGGTGTTACCTGTGTATAGAGAAGGAGGTCAAGCGCAATTCGTACCTCGTCCAATAATAAAAAATAATGATTTATTTTCACCTTTGTTAGATGAAATAAGGTCGACATTGAATGAAGACTGGCCGGTAAAGCGTATGGCCGACAAAGCTGCAATATCATCGAGAACCTTATTACGCAGATTCAAGGACGCAACAGGAGAGAGCCCCTTAACGTGGATAACGATGGAGCGCTTAGCCTTAGTCCGAGAATTGTTAGAAACAACTAGGTTAAACATAAACCAAATTGCAAATGTCAGTGGCTTTATCTCACCAGAATTATTAAGGCACCATTTTAAACGCCATTATCAATTAAGCCCATTGCGCTATCGGTCACAATTTATTGAGGCTTGATCTCTTTATGAGTGTTATCAATAGCGCCTATTTCATTTAGTCATCCATCTTTCTTATAAACCTACGAGGGGGCCAATATTTCAGCTATATCATTAGATATTATATTGGCGTACTTGGTTAAACTTGAGGAGGGGGCTTGTTGGTAGAAAGTCATATAAAGTAAAATATCACCTAAGATACAAGCTGCTATTTATTATTTTCTGAATCTTACCTGACTTTTTTAACGCTGCAATGGCATGATTAAATTGTGTTACATCCTCTAAGGACATAGAGTTTTTACTTAACATAAAATATATATCAGCTTTATATATATAGAGAGCATGCTGAGAAAACTGCTCTTGTAAGTTAAACATTTCTATATAAGTATTCATGGCAATTGGATCTGCTAAAAGACCATCAATATGACCTTTTTGCAGCATTTGTACATTTTGGCTAAGGTCTGTAACTTCATTAAAATGTGATTTGAAAGTCGGGCGCTCACTTAAACTTTTGAACTCATCTCCGTAAAAATATCCTCTTTCAATACCTATGATGTAATTACTATCAATCACATCAGCAAGGGTTAGCAGCTCTATTTCTTTACCTTTCATAACAAAAAGTCTGATTTCTTCAATACGATAAGGATCAGTGAAATAAGCATACTCTTCACGTTCTTTATTTCTTGAAGAGCCCATGGCGATATTTACTTCTCCCTTTTTTAAGTACATTAAGTGCCGTTTCCAAGGAAGCTTTATATAAGCTAAATTAGCAGAAGTTTGTTCTGCAATAGCATTAAGAATTAATACATCTAAGCCTTTTAACTGATGGTTATTATCTTGATATTGATATGGGTACCATATCTCCCAACCAACGGTGACAGGCGGGAGTTGCTTAGCAATAAGCTGAAATGAGAATAATACGACAAATAAGAAGAGATAATTCTTCATGTTACTCCCTAATTGAAAGTATCTTACTGAGGATCAGTATAGCTTACTTAATAACCATTAGAGTTTGAAGGTAAGAAAGCAATAAAAAGTAAAATATTTTTATCATCAATGTTTCTTTTAGTTAGTATGTTAAGTAACCGATACTAGGGACGAATCTCCTATGCTGTGCTAGGTTTGTTTCACATAGCTGCAACGGACTCTGTGTTGTTATCGTCTTAAACCCACCTAACAGTATTTTATCTAAAGATTGTTTATCTGAAAATTGACAAGATATTGATAAAATTCGTTGCTAACATGATCAATTTATTCCTAAATATTAAATATATGTTTTTATTACGCTGTAAAGCTCAGCTATAACAGCGTAGGATCAACCTACTTTAGATAAAACTTAGGTTTGCACTTATGCCAATGAGTATTAAGTGCACTAACATAAAAAATTATGCAACAAACAGCAAAAGCATCACTTACTAACGCTTTACTTATTTCTATTTGTACACCTGATTTTAAAGGTGATGAGGCAACAGAATCACTGGCAGAACTTGCGCGTTTAGTGACTACACTCGGCTTTAAAGTAGTCGGCACCCAGTCTCAAAAACAGAGTTCGACTAAAAAGGTTAATGTACTTGGTTTAGGAAAACTGGCAGAAATAGCGCATCTTACCGGTAATCAAGGTGTGGTTGATGGTGCAGAAGATGAAGACTCATTTGAAGAAATAATGGATGAAGCAGACTTTAATGATATCCCATCAGACAATCTTCCGTTTGCTTGTGCCGATGTAGTAGTATTTGATTGTGATTTAAGCCCATCTCAGCTTCGTAATGTTGAGAACCAATTGGGTGTAGAAGTATTTGACCGTACCGGCATTATTATTGAAATATTTAGTCGCCATGCCCGTACCAAAACTGCTAAATTACAAGTAGAAATTGCTCGGCTTAATTATGTAGCGCCACGACTTCGCGAAACATCATGTGGTGATAAAGAACGTCAAATGGGTAAAGGCGCTGGCGAAACTACGCTTGAGCTAAATCGCCGTGCAGTACGTGATCAATTAGCAGAACTTAAACGTGAGTTGGTAAGTGTTCAAAATGAAATGAAAGGCCGACGTACCCAACGTTCTGAGCTTTTTTGTGTCGCTTTGGTTGGTTATACCAATGCGGGCAAGTCATCATTGATGCGATCTATTACCGGTAGTGATGTCGAAGGTGAAAACAAACTTTTTGCCACCCTTGATACCACGGTACGCGCTTTGTTTCCTATTACTCAACCGCGAATACTGGTGTCAGACACTGTTGGTTTTATTAAAAAATTACCGCACGATTTAGTCGCTTCGTTTCATTCCACTCTCGCAGAGGCACATGATGCTTCATTGTTGTTATACGTAGTTGATGCCTCAGATCCTTCTTTTCGTGCGCAACTTGATGTGGTGCATGGAGTACTGGAAGAAGTTGGGGTTGAGGAAAGTAAGAAATTACTGATACTGAACAAATCAGATCTACTTAGCATCGAGCAACAACAAGCACTGATGGAAGAATTTCCTGAAGCCATGATGACATCTGCTCGTAATAAGGCAGATGTCAGTAAATTACATAAATATATTGTTGGTATTGCGCAGGATGAGATGATCGAAGAAGAGATTATTGTTCCTTATACTGCTAAAGGCATTATGGGCGAAATTCGATCAAAAATGAGTGTAACTAAGGAAGATTATGAGTTTGACCATATCAAGGTCACCGTTCGTTCAAGCGCTATTGATTTAGCAAGATTGAAAAAGCGGATGCTGAGTTTATAAAGAGTTATTAACCAGTCTACTAAAATAGACTGGTTAAAGTCACAGCCTTAAATGATTACTCATAGTAAATATATTTCCGTACTTAGATAATAAATATTAGCAAACGGGCACTACGCAGAGATATCGCATCATAGTGCCCCAATTAGGTCTTAAAGGTGTCAAGCAGGTTTTTTTTGACAGTGAAAAATACAGCTTAATAAACGAATCAATCGCAGTATTAGTTACGGTAATATTCTCAACGGTATTCAAAACCTCGTATGTTGCACATTATTCATTGTTGATAACAAGAAGAGCCTTTTATAAACTTAAAAGCGATGCCATTAGAAGCCGATTTTATAGCTTAAAATTGACATGGATCTTTATGTCCTAGGCCGCAATGGGGGCAGTTTTCGCCAAAGAAACATGGTGACTTAGTACGCTTTTTTAATGGCATCTGAGCCAGCATTGCCGACAGTCACAAGGTTGCATTAAGATGACCGTTCTGTTGCAAAGCGGATAAAATTCATGAATAAAAATCAATACTTTGTCTAATGAATAAAATTTAGTCATGTTACTAAATAACTTCGTGCTAATTGCTTCGATAAATGAACGATATATAATTATTAAACGTTTTGATGAACAATGATATGAACTTTTCGACTCATCTTCTGTCTGATTGAATCACTAACAAACAAAGTATAAGATAATGAATTGAAAGTAATTATATCAATATTGTTTATGACTTCACTATTTGGATGTGGTCATCTTCAAAATGAGAATAAAAATGAAGTGGATGAGGCTGTATGGGGGAATTCGCTTAAAGGCGAATATGTAGGCAAATCCATATTGAAATCCCAAATAACGGGTATTACTTACCCTTATCATATTTATCTACCTTCTTCTTATAAGCAAAATATTGATAAGAACTACCCTATTATCTATGTACTAGATGGTCAGTGGAATTTTAAAACCTTTGTGAATAATATTGATGGTAAAAATAGAGATGTTATCGTAGTTGCGATTGAAGAAGGTCCTGAAGGAAGTGACCGCCGAACAATTGATTATCGTTTGCCCGGAGCAATGACTTATTTAGAATTTTTAAGACAAGAGTTTTTGCCATTAATCGAATCGACTTATCGTATTGATGCGAATAATCGAAGCTTTAACGGGGTTTCTTTTTCGGGCATTATTACTACCGCCTTATTATTCTTAGATGATCATCAACAGCCACTATTTAAAAACTACATAGCTTACGATGCTCCATACTGGGACAAACCGAAATTAATGCAGGACTTAATTGAAAAACGATTACAAATAGATGATCGTATTAACTCCAACCTTTATTTAACCTCTGCATTTCCATTAGGCAATCATTTGGTGGTAATGGATTTTAAAGAAAACTTGGAACAATTCGATATTCCCGGTTTAAATATTCATCATGAATGGTACATGGTTCACCATAATAATATTCTGAGTGCCTCAATCGAAGATACTTTAGAAATTATTTATGGAAAGAATAAATAGACGATAAGATTGGACTAACATCCGAGTGAAAGTCTAACTCATAATTGTTGGCTGAGTTCTACGTCATTTCTCATTAAAGCCAACAATTATTTACCGCTAAAATGACGCTAAGGTACAAAACCTAATCCGAACTACAACTTCAACTCAATTAATTAATGTATCGAATGTTACATAAAGTTAGCCTTCAGAGATGAAGCGTCACTGGCAGCTATGAGCCTTAAACCTAACAGTCAACTCATGATTATACATGTTGTATTCATTTGAAACTGAGCTTCGGCGCAATTTCAAATAGTGGACTTGTCGGCTTAGATAGTTTGTAGATCTAATTCTAAATTAATAATATATTTACTCAGCCAATATATTATTAGCGCTAAAGCTATCAGTAAGACCATTGAAATATGGGAAGCCTACTAAATTGATGTTATTCTACGGTTAATTATGAGCATACCAAATAAGAATGTTGGGCGTTAGGAAAGCGGTTTCTGATATGGATTTCTGTATAAACATAAAAAAAATAGTTACTATTGAAGCGGTAAATCCTGTTATAAACCTCGATGGTCATCAGGAAAAGTCTTTTAACAAAGCTGAATTACCCAAATTAGACGATTTAAAACCAATGCAGCGCCGACGTCTTAGTCCTTTTGCTAAGTTAGCCATGCATTGTGCTTTAGAAGTAACAAAAAATGAAAACCAATCTTTGGTCAGTGTATTTTCATCGCGTCATGGCGACCTTCATAAGACCTCTACTATGCTGCATGACTTAGCCTTGGGTGAAGATATCTCTCCAACAGCTTTTAGTTTGTCAGTACATAATGCCGTGGCTGGTCTTTTTACAATTTTCACGCAAAATACCCAAGCATCTACAACGGTTTCCGCAGGGAAAGATACCTTTATGATGGCATTAGTTGAAGCTTACATACGATTAAAAACGGGTAAACACGAACAAGTACTTTTGGTACATAGTGATCAATCATTGCCAAGTCCTTATTCACAATATGCTGATGAGTTACAAGTAGATCATGCTGTCGCTTTGATTTTAACTAAAGATAGCAATGTAGGGCAGAGGCTTTCAGTCAAGAAATATAACAATGGCAGTACTGCCACAAGCACTTCAGATACAAGCCTAAGTGAACTCCCGCAGGCGCTTTCATTTCATCGATGGTTTAGTGATATAAAAAAAACTCAAGAGTTAACTATGCTCGATAAGCAATGGAAAATTAACAGGTCAAACATTGAATAAGTTATGGCGTATATTTGCGACTGGCTTATGTTTTACTATATTCGCCCTAGGTGGCTTAGTACTGACAATCTTAGTTTTGCCATGTCAAAGAGTATTCTGCAAAGACACGCTGACGGCACAACAGCAATCAAGAAAAACAGTACAATACGCAACCAAGTTGTTTATTGGTATTATGCAATTTACCCAAACATCTCATTTTAACGTAAAAAATCGTCGAAAATTCAGTGATTTTCGAGGAACTGTGGTTATTTGTAATCACCCATCTTTAATAGATGTGGTATTATTGATTTCAGTTATACCCAATGCAGTGTGTATTGTGAAAGCAAACTTGTTTAAAAACCCTTTTATCAGAGGTGTTCTTAGTAATACAGGTTACATCAGTAATGATAATGCGGAACAATTAATTGAAGATTGTCGAGACTCATTGGCACAAGGAAATAATTTAATAATTTTTCCTGAAGGAACAAGAACAACACCCAATAAACCGTTAAAATTTAAGCGAGGTGTTGCTAATATTGTTATTAGGTGTGGTTCGCCTATCCAATGTTTTAAGCTAAAGATAAATCCGACCACATTAACAAAAAATGAAAAGTGGTATCGAGTACCGGTGCGAAAATTTCAAGTAGATTTGAATTTGATGCCTGCGGTTCCTATGCCTAAAGCACAAGAAGAAGCTCCAATAAGTTTACTATCTAGAATATATACACGTGAGCTTGAACAATTTTATAACAAGGAATTAGAAAGTAATGTCAGACTTAAAAGCTAAGATCAAAGCTTTAATTATTGAAACGCTAGATTTAGAAGATGTGAGTATAGAAGATATACAAGATGATGAAGCATTGTTTGTTGATGGCCTTGGCTTAGATAGCATTGACGCACTTGAATTAGGCTTAGCAATTAAGAAAACTTTCAATATAAAAATTGATGCTAATTCAGAAGAAACGAAAAAACATTTCAGCTCAATCAATAGCTTATCAGAGTTTATTGAGACAAATCAGTAGTAATGGATCTAAAAATGCAATCTAGAGAAGAAATATACAACACTTTATCGACAATATTTATCGATGATTTTGAGATTGAACCAGAAGATATCTCATTGACGGCAAATTTATATGAAGATTTAGACTTAGACAGCATTGATGCTATAGATCTCATTGTTAAACTTAAGGCGTTCACTGGTCATAAAATAGAACCAGATGCCTTTAAGAAAGTAAGAACAGTCAACGATATAATCGACGAATTATCAAAGTTACTGGGCGTATAGCGCTTAACTAATAGAATAAGCAATTAAAAGCCAATACTAGTGAAAACACTTACCACAGCGCTACTCGCTCTACTGTTAATTTTATATCCAATCATTGTCTATATGGGGCTTAACTATTTTGAGCCTCGTTATGTTGCTGTGGCGCTTATCGGTGTTTTTTCCTTACGGTTGGCAACAAATTCTAAAAGCAAACAGCCGTGGTTGAAATTAACCTCAATTATGGCTATTTCAGTGCTGCTATTTTCGGTAGTTTTTGACCAAGCTATCGGTGTTTTACTCTATCCTGTCGCTATGAATCTAGGGTTACTCTGTATTTTTGCTTTCTCGTTGTACCGTAAACCTAGCGTCATTGAAACCTTAGCACGTCTTCAAGAGCCAGAACTCGATGATTTTGCTGTTAAATACACTGAAAAAGTGACATGGGTATGGTGTTTGTTTTTTTGTATCAATGGCAGTATTGCGCTTTACACTGCACTGTATTCATCGCTAGAACAATGGACTTTATATAATGGGCTTATTTCGTACCTCTTGATGGGCACGTTAATGTCAATAGAGTGGTTGGTACGTTTGAAAGTAAAAGCAGGGCGGAAAAAAAGTGTTTAATTTAAATCATCTGGCCAACTCACACAGTCTATTTTTTCTTGATGGCAACAACATCTCCCTCAACGAATTTATCAATGATGTTAATCATTATCGAAGAAAGGTTCGTCGTTTTAAAAAAGCACAGAGTAGTGCGAATAAGCTAATAAATACGCCACGTAAAGTTGTCTTGTTTCACAGCGATACTTATCAATTTGCTATAAGGTTATTTGCCTTAAGTGCAGAGTCAATTGATGTTTATTTCCCCAGAAATAGTCAAATACAGACACTTAATTTACTCTTTGAAGTGACTGATGCCTTTTCAGGTGAACTTGCTCATGAAATCACTTTTCCAAGCATTGAGTCCGTTGATATCGACATAACTGAAGATGAATCTCATCTAGAACTAAGCCCAGAATTAAGCTGGCCTGTCTCTGGAGGACTTTATTTCTCTACCTCTGGCTCAACAGGGAAAGCAAAGCTGATTGAGAAGTCATGGCAACAAATTAACTTGGAGCTGACTGAGTTACAAAATGTATTTTGCGTAACGCGTTACAGTAAAGTGATTGCGACGGTTTCTCATCAACATATTTACGGCCTGCTTTTTCGCTTGTTATGGCCTTTATCTAACGGGACGTTAATATCTGATACTTTTGACTATCCGGAGCATGTAAAATCGGCATTGCAGGGTGACAAAAAGGTCGCGTTAATTTCTAGTCCTGCATTTTTGAAACGTCTGATAAATGACAACGTTTTGGCTGCTAATTCTAATCACTTTAGTCATATATTTTCATCAGGTGGTTTACTTGCCGATGACATTTCGATTCAGCTAAATCAACAGCTAGATTTTCCTATCACTCAAGTTTATGGCAGTACAGAAACTGGCGGTATTGCCTATCGCCAAGTTGACTCTTTGCCAGCATCAAGGTGGCAGACATTTAACGGTATTACCTTAAGCGAGGAAGCACAAAGCAAAAGGCTCATATTAACATCACCCTGGGTGTCAGAAACACCGATGTTATTAGATGACATGGGCGAGTTAACGTCAGCTACTGAATTTACCTTAAAAGGGCGTATAGACCGTAACGTAAAATTAGAAGAAAAACGGGTCAATTTGTCCGCAATGGAACAAGTTGTTAATGAACACTGTTGGGTAAATGAATCTCGAATTTTATTAAAAACAGGCAAGCGAGATGTGCTGTTTGCCGTGTTAAGTTTAACTGAACTGGGTTTATTTAAACGAAATGAGCTAACCGCGATAGCCTTTACCCGTGAAATTAAAAATCATTTGTTAGGCAAGTTTGAGTTGGTTTGTTTACCGAAAAAGTGGCGTTACTTAACCGCATTACCTTATAATTCTCAGGGAAAATTAGTGCAAAGAGAATTGGAGAAACTGTTTGAATAAATTGCAAGAAACTCAGCCATTGTTTATCAAGAAAGAAACTATTGATAACGGAGTCAAATTGACCTTGAAAGTACAAGCGAGCTTAGATTATTTTAAAGGCCATTTTCCCAGCACGCCTATCCTGGCTGGTGTTGTGCAATTAGATTGGGCCGTTAATTTCGCCCATGAACATTTAAACTTACCATCTTCTACGGTTAGACAGGTTGAAGTACTTAAATTTAAAGAGATAATTCAACCAGATCAAATTGTAAGTTTGTCGTTAATACGTAAATCGGACCACAAGTTTATATTTGAATACCACTCTGAAAAAGGTGTACACGCTAGTGGCCGCATTCTTTTAGAAGAATCAATATTAGAAGATTCTGCCCTAGAGGAAACCTTGTGATGTACTGTTTGATTATTCCTAATTACAATCATACTCATGAGTTAGAGGCGTTATTATTACGCTTATCAGCCTATGAGTTTCCTATTATTATGATTGATGATGGTAGTAAAACATCAGCAAAACAGCTTTTTGAGTCACTTGTTGATAAAGTGCCTTTATTTACTCTTATTCATCATAGTGAAAATCAAGGCAAGGGCGCTGCTGTACAAACAGGTTTAAAACATGCGCATACGCTTGGCTTTGAATATGCTATCCAAGTTGATGCTGATGGCCAACATAACCTTGCAGATATTACTTCATTAATCGCTTTATCTAAAAAACATCCGGGAGCACTTATTTCTGGTAAACCTGTGTACGATGAATCAATTCCAAAGCACCGCTATCTTGCCCGCTTTATTACCCACTTCTGGGTTTATATTGAAACTTTATCTTTTCAATTAAAAGACAGTATGTGCGGCTTTCGTATATACCCAGTTGGTCAAAGCATAAAGTTAATGAATAAGGTCAGTTTAGGCAAACGGATGGACTTTGATACTGAGATTATGGTGCGCTTATATTGGCAAGGTCTTGATGTTAAGTTTTTACCAACAAAAGTAATTTATCCTGAATTTGGTATATCTCATTTTAGAGCATTTGAAGACAATGCTCGCATAAGCTGGATGCATACACGATTGTTTTTTGGTATGTTATTTAGATCCCCTAAGCTTATCTTTCGCCATTTCAGCTAATGTCTAAAGCAACAAATAGAGAAACTAAAGAGCAACATTGGTCGACGTTAGAAGAACGTGGATCGATTTTGGGGATGCGAATATTATTTGCATTTTATCGTCTGGTTGGCAGACGTATATTGTGGCTAGCGTTATTCCCTGTTGTTCTTTATTTGTATCTTGTCAATAAAGTCGCTCGTCATGCTTCGCTACAGTTCCTAGCAGAAGCCTTACTTGATGATAGTGGACAGCATAAAAGGGTTGGTTTCTGGCAAGGGTTAAAACTCCACTGTAGTTTTGCTGATTCGGTATTTGATAAACTCGATGCTTGGCTAGGTAAAATCAGTAAAAATGATATTGATTACCTTGATAGAAACGGAATTAAAGAGTTGGTTGAGCAAAAACAAGGCGGAATTTTTATAGGCTCACATTTAGGTAACTTAGAGGTGTGCCGCGCCTTAAGCACCATGAAAGATAATGTTGTTATCAATGTGTTAGTTTTTACTGAAAATGCAGTGAAATTTAATAAATTATTAGAAAAAGTAAATAATAAAGCGACTGTAAATCTGATCCAAGTTGGTGATATTGGGCCAGGACTAGCTGTCGCACTTAAAGAAAAAGTAGAACAAGGCGAAGCGATTGTTATCGTAGGTGATAGAACCAGTATTAGCATTGGTGGTAGAGTGATATACGCCCCCTTTTTAGGTAAAAAAGCGCCATTTGCTCAAGGGCCATTTATCTTGGCTGCATTGTTAGAATGTCCAATCTATTGGATATTTTGTTTTAAATCAAAAGGGCGCTTTAACTTAATTTTTGAACATGTAACTGACAGGTTAGCTTTACCCAGAAGACAACGAGCTCAAGTATTACAAGAGATTGTAGAAAAATATGCACAACGGCTAAGTCATTACGCGGTAAAGTACCCGTACCAATGGTTTAATTTTTATGACTTTTGGCAGACAGACGAAGAAGTAAGCCGTATAGAATCTAATGGAGAGAAAAAGTGAGTCAGCAAGTTGCCATTTTTGGCTTAAATAGGTTATCAATCGAAGACATTGTAAATATATCAAAAGAAGATGTATTAGTTGAATTAACCAATGATGAACATTTTAGTAAAAAAATCAATTCTGCACTTGAATTTTTAGACACTCTACTAAAAGAAGATGGCGTTATATATGGCGTTACTACAGGCTATGGTGACTCGGTAACTGTAAATATTCCCTTAGAACTTGTTAAAGAGTTACCGTTACATTTAACTCGTTTTCATGGTTGTGGCTTAGGCCAAGCGTTTAATCGCATTGAAGGTCGAGCAATACTTGCTACCCGTCTTGCCTCTTTAAGCCAAGGTTTTTCGGGCGTTAGCTGGGAATTACTTAATCTGCTAGTCGAATTTATTAACCAAGATATTATTCCTGTCATTCCACAAGAAGGCTCAGTAGGTGCAAGTGGCGATTTAACGCCACTTTCATACGTTGCCGGAGCTTTGGTTGGCGAACGAGATGTATTATTTAAAGGTGAAATTAAATCCAGTAGCGATGTCATGGCGCAGGAGGGATTAACACCTATTACGCTTAGACCCAAAGAAGGTTTAGCGATAATGAACGGTACTGCTGTGATGACAGCACTTTCGTGTTTAGCTTACGATCGCGCTGAGTATTTGGCTAAATTAGCTAGCCGTATTACCGCACTATCTAGTCTTGCGCTGCAAGGCAATAGTCACCATTTCGATGATATTTTGTTTTCCGTTAAACCACATCCAGGGCAAGGGCAAATAGCCGCATGGATCCGTCAAGATTTAAATCATTATGAACACCCAAGAAATTCAGATAGATTGCAAGACCGCTACTCTATTCGTTGCGCTCCACATATCATAGGTGTGTTGCAAGACAGTCTGCCATTCTTTAGAAGTATGATTGAGAATGAACTTAATTCAGCCAATGATAATCCAATCATCGATGGCATTGGTGAGCATGTTTTACATGGTGGACACTTTTATGGTGGTCATATCGCTATGGTTATGGATAGCATGAAAACTGTCGTTGCTAACTTAGCGGATTTAGCCGATAGGCAAATTGCCTCATTAGTTGATACCCGTTACAACAACGGCTTACCGTCAAATTTATCGGCAAGTTGTGATGAGCGTAAGTACATTAATCACGGCTTTAAAGCCGTACAAATTGGCTGCTCAGCCTATACTGCAGAAGCATTGAAATTAACCATGCCAGCAAGTGTATTTTCACGCTCAACGGAATGTCACAATCAAGACAAAGTGAGTATGGGCACCATAGCTGCCAGAGATGCTTTACGTGTAATGCAACTCACTGAGCAAGTATTAGCAAGTACCTTATTAGCTGCAGTACAAGCGGTACGAATACGCATTAAAAGTGGTGAGTTAGATCACGATACCTTATCGCCCAATTTGATGGAAATGTATGACGACGTAGCTGATAACTTTGAAACCTTAGTGGAAGACAGACCATTAGAGTCTGACTTACGTTATACCATTGACGCTATACAAACACAGCGCTGGAAACTTTATGAATAGCAAAAATGCATTATTGACTGCAGAAGTGGAAATTGAAATACCGTTTCACGACTGTGACCCAATGCAAGTGGTGTGGCATGGTAATTATGCACGCTATATTGAAGTGGCACGCTGTCAATTATTAAGACAATTTGATTACGATTACCTTGCTATGGATGACTCTGGTTATCTATGGCCCATTGTTGATATGCGCATTAAGTATATTGGCTCGGCAGTCTTTACTCAAAAAATTAAGGTGACTGCCTATTTAAAAGAGTATGAATCTTGTTTGAAAATTGATTATTTAATTTTCGATAGTAAAACAGGTGAGAAACTGACTAAAGCATCAACGGTACAAGTCGCAGTCGACAAAAGTAATCAAGAAATGCAATATACCAGTCCTAAAGTCTTGTTAGATAAACTAACTAAGGTCCTGTAATGAATATTTCATTTACAAAAATGGCTACTTTTTTATTGGCATTTTTTTGCTGCGCTTGTGCTCTTTTTTCGATTAATTCAGCCATGGCAGATAATACAGTAAAACCTACTACCTTAGCTGATAAGGTATCACTATCCGTTGAGCAGGTTGAAAAACGCTTACAGATCAATCCAGGCAGTGACGTCAGTCAACACGGTGACTTTATTCAAAGAAAATATTTTAAAGTCTTAAAAAAGCCATTTTTATCTTCTGGTAGCTTTGAAATATCCAATAATCAATTTATTTGGAAAACAAGTAAACCAGTAGAGAGTGCCATTATATTTAAAAACGGTGAACTTTACTTTAAAGATAACTCTGGCAGTAAAAAGGCGCCTGCTCAAGCGAGTACCATAGCGAAATTATTACAACACTTAATAGCCGGTAACTTCACTGCGTTAAAGAGTAGCTTTCTTTTCTATGATGATAATAATACGGCTGATTGTGTGACTTTGAAGCCAAAAACATCGGCAATGACTGCCTTTATTGAACAAATAATCTTATGTGGTGAAAAGCAAGTTGATGAGTTTGTGTTATTTGATAAAAACATGAATAGAACCGAAATATCAATCTCTTACAATAAACCATCATAGCAAAAAATAGGGAAGTGTATGAAACGTCAACTTGGACTTATCCAAGGGTTAGTTGCCATGATTTTGCTGATATTTGTTTTGATTATGGGCAAAGCAAATTTTCAAGCAGATATTTTGTCGTTATTACCAAAAAATGTGCAAACAGTGGTACAAGATGCGGAGTCACATTTTTTTGACGGCAATAAAAGACATGTTTTTATTTCCTTTTCAGGTACAGATGCAAAACTTTCCTATGACCAATTTTTTTCATTATCACAAAATAAACCTTGGTTTAATGTCAAAAGCATAGACCTTGATTTAGAAAAAGCAGTGCAATTTTACTTGCCATACCAAGGTTATTTATTAGCAGATAACTTATCAGAGGCGTTAACTAGCCCAGAAAGTTATAGCCAATTTGCCAGCCAAAAACTCTCAGAAGTCGTCAACCCGTTTGTCAGTGCATCAATTGCACAAGATCCCAGTTTATCGACTGCTGAATTTGTTGAACAAGCATTTGCTAAAAATGATGGTTTAGCGCTTGAAGATGGCCGGTTAATAACTCGATCGCAGGTAAAGGGTCAGCAACAATTCATACTAATTTTTACTATTGATAATGAAGCACTTAATGTTAATAAGGCGATAACTGTAGCCGAAGAAATTAAGCAGGTTATGCGACAGGTAGAAACGCAATATCCAGATTGTGTGGTGAAGTACTCGGGTGTACTGTTTCATACTGCAGAGAATTCTAGCCAAGCCCAATTTGAAATGAGCTTTTTTGGCGGACTGAGTCTGCTCGCTATGCTTGTTATGGTTTACTTTGTTTTTCGCAGTAAAACGGCCTTGCTCTCAGTTATTTTAACTATTACTAATGCGGTGATTTATGGCTTTATTGCTTTGGCGCTATTATTTGATAGTGTGCATATCATTAGTCTGGTTTTTGGCGTGACACTCATAGGTATTTCTATTGATTACTGTTTTCATGTATTAACAGAGTTACACAATAAAAAACCATCATTAACGACGGTAAATAAATCTATTTTTCTCGGTTTTATCTCTACGGCTTTAGGTTATATATTATTGACACTGGCACCGATGAGTTTCTTAAGCCAAGTGGCTACATTTATCATTGCTGGCTTAGTGGGGGCAATGGTCTGTGTTTTTACAGTAGTACCAACTATCTCATCTTCAAAGTCAGGGCTGAACAATTCAGTACTAGATAAACGACTAACAAAGCTAATTAACCTTATTAAACAATTTCAAGACCGAAGACTAGGGTTGTTAATTGTGATCAGTACCTTAGTTTTTGTCAGTTATCTTTTATTACCGATAAAATTTAATGACAGTATTGCCGATCTCAATGGCAGTAGCTCGACACTTATTAGTAATGAAAATTTTCACCAAAAAATCTTATCTGGACAAGAGGTAAAGCGATTATTCATCCTAGGCTCGACTATTGAACAAGTATTGCAGACCGAGGAAGTGATTCGTACTCGTGTATCAGCATTAATTGCTGAAACTGATGCCAGCTCGAAATTTGTATCTAAAGCAACACCTAAAACTATGCCCAAGGTAAGAGGCATCAGTGATTGGTTGCCATCAAAACAGCGTCAAAATGCCAATAATCAGCGGCTAAAGCTTGCCCAAAGTAATGATGTATTTTCTGCTTGGCAGCAAGCTACAGGGCTAGAGGTGACTTTTAATGCTGCTGCGCCACTCACTTACCAAGCTATTAAAGACTCAGTGGTTGCGCCTTATATTTTACCGTTTTTATATGTAGGGTTAAATAATGGCTTAGGACAAGATGCAGAGAATGATAACGATGAATTTGCTTCCTTGTTACAGCTTTCAAATATTACCACTGCGCAGTTAGTTAGTATTACTGAAGGTTTCGGTGATCAGGTGATCCCCTTTGATAAAGCGGAAAGTATCTCGCAGATAATGACTGATTCAAGAGAAAGTTTACTTTTTTGGTTTATGCTGGCACTCATAATATTTTCTTTGGTTATATGGTTTCGATTTGGTCTTAAGGCTGCAGGTAATCATAGCCTAGCCCTAATTTTATCCGTATCGATTGCATTAATGCTAAGTTATCTGGTGCAAGGGCCTTTAAACTTATTTAATGTATTGGCAATGATGTTGATTCTTGCCTTAGCCATTGATTATTTGATCTTTTATCAATACCGAGGCACTAATGCGTCAAATGTATTGGCAATAAGCTTATCTGCGCTGTCGTCTTTGTTTGTTTTTGGGGTATTGGTCTTTAGTAAAACCCCTGCGGTGTATAGTTTTGGATTAACAGTGATGTTAGGCATAGTGAGTATTTTTATACTCGCGCCATTGTCTGTGGTAAATAAGGAAGAACAGTGAATAAAGAACAATTTGATGTAGTGATTATTGGCGCGGGACCATCGGGTGCAGTTGCTTCGGCGATGCTTGCTCGGGCAGGGCGAAGTGTACTTGTTATTGAGAAGCAGTATTTCCCTCGTTTTTCAATCGGAGAAAGCCTTTTACCACAATGCATGGCGTTTCTTGCAGAGGCGGGGTTAGAGCAAACCGTGCACGATAATGCCAAAGCTAATGGCTTTCAGTTTAAAAACGGCGCCGCATTTCATAAACAAGGCCAAGATACTGAGTTTAACTTTACCCAGAAATTCTCCAAAGGGCCGGGTACAACATACCAAGTAAAACGTGCAAGTTTTGATAAAGTATTAGCTGATGGTGCTGCAGATGCCGGAGCACAAATTAGGTATGGTCATGAAGTGAAAACGGTTGACGTTGATTGTCTTTGCCCATCATTAGAAGTATTAGATGAACAAGGCAGTTTATACCAAGTTGAAGCTAAATTTTTACTTGATGCCAGTGGCTTTGCCCGCGTTTTACCGCGAATGTTAGGTTTAGAGAAACCATCGCACCTACCGAGCCGTACTTCCTATTTTACTCACGTTGAAGACAATATTGACTGCACTAACTTTGATCGTGACAAGATATTGATCACGGTTAACCCGAATGATTCAGACATCTGGTATTGGCTAATCCCCTTTTCAGATGGCACCTCAAGCATTGGCGTAGTAGGTAAACCTGAGCAGTTTTCTCAGGATGATAGTGCTGAAATGATATTGAAGCACTTTATCCATGCTGCTCCCAATTTAGATAACTTGTTAAAAAAGGCTAAATGGCACAATGATGTCAATAAGTTGGCCGGATACTCAGCAGATGTAACACATTTAGCTGCTAAAAATTATGCCTTATTAGGTAATGCCGGAGAGTTTCTTGACCCTGTGTTTTCTTCAGGGGTTACCATCGCGCTTTGCTCTGCGGTATTAATTTCCCCACAAGTCTTACGGTACCTGGATGGTGAAGCGGTTGATTTTGAACAAAGCTTTGCGGTGCCACTCAAAAAGGGTGTCGATTGCTTTAAAACTTTTGTTAATTCATGGTATGAATCGGGCTTTCAAGATGTAATTTTTTACCAAGATCAAGATAGCAAAGTAAAAGCTATGATTAGCTCAATTTTAGCGGGCTACGCTTGGGATCAAAGTAACCCCTATGTCGCACAAAGTGAAAGACGTTTTAAAACATTGGTAGAATTATGTCAGTAAAATTAATACTTACCACACTAATGTTAGTGTTAATGCTTTGTGGCTGTAGTACTAACTCAAATGTTGGCGTTGACCTTAGTAACGTTAATCAGGTACAAATCGCTGAAGGTGTGACATTGCAATTAACTGCACCACCAGGGGCATTGGTTAATCAATCAAAAAACCAGCTGTTAACCATTAGCTATCAGGGCAGTGAAAACCAGTTATTGACTCAGTTAGAGCTAACCGAACAAGGGCTAAATTTAGTAGCTGTTTCACCACAAGGTTTACCCTTATTTGAGCTGGTTTTTGTAGAAGGTCAGGCACTGCAGCAAAAGAAATATGTTGAGTTTGATATGTTACCTCTGCCGTATATAATTTCAGATATTCAATTAGTGTACTGGCCTTTAGTCGCAATAAATTCTGCACTTACCGATGCGGTAATTACTGAGCACAAAAATGGCAAAGAGCGAATAATTAAATCAGATGGTAATGTCATTATAAGTATTGTCAAAGGGTCTGAGAGCATTAGTTACAAGCACTTTCAACGTGGTTATCAGTTAACCATTTTACCTATGGAGTAATAGTAATGATAACTGCAAGCCTTCATGATTTAGGTATTATCTGCTCACTGGGTACAGATAAAAATAGCGTACTGATGAATTTGACCAGAAAAACGGATGAAGAGTTTTTATCATTAAATAGCCATTTATTGGTTAATGGTGAATCTTTGTATGTGGGTCAAGTAAATGCTGAACTGCCATCGCTGGAAAATGAAGAAAGTCACTTTAACAGTCGCAATAATCAATTAGCGCTTGCTGCATTAACTCAAATAATGCCAACAATAGCGCGGTTAAAAGCACAACAAACATCGGCAAGAATCGGTGTGGTAATAGGTACAAGTACTTCTGGGATTTTAGAAGGAGAGCAAGCAAGAGCGTCATTGTTAGCCACAGGTGATATGCCCCAAGCCTTTCATTACTCAAGCCAAGAAATGATTGCTCCAGCGCAGTTTATCGCCAGTAAATTAGCTGCTCAAGGCCCTGTTTATAGTATCTCTACCGCTTGTAGCTCTAGTGCTAAAGCTTTACATAGCGCCAAAATGATACTCGAAAGTAATTTGGCCGATATCGTTATTTGTGGTGGTGTTGATACCTTAAGTCAATTACCAAGTAATGGCTTTAAATCACTTGAATCTACCGCTAAATCATATTGTAATCCTTTTGGTAGTGAGCGTGATGGTATTAATATTGGCGAAGGTGCAGCATTGTTTGTTATGAGCCAGGCTAAAGATGATATTAAGCTGTTGTCTGTGGGCGAATCATCAGATGCCTACCATGTTTCAGCGCCGGATCCTGAAGGCGTAGGTGCTTTAGCTTCAATGAAACAAGCTGTTGAAAAGGCAAATATAGCAGCAGAGCAATTAGATTACCTGAACCTACATGGTACTGGCACACCGAAAAATGATGATATGGAAGCTAAGGCTGTTTCCGCATTTTGTCAGCAAGCTGTTTTGGCGGGTTCAACTAAAAGGTTTACTGGTCATACATTAGGCGCGGCAGGAGCAATAGAAGCGGGCTTGATTTGGTTACTGTTAAGTAAAGAAAATACAAAGCGACTTATTCCAGAGAATAAGATCGATGGCAATCTTGATTCATCATTGAGTAGTTTTAAGGTGAGCTCAGGTGAAACAGTTGCTGGTTTATCTTTGTCTCTGTCTAACTCCTTTGCTTTTGGAGGCAGTAATATCAGTCTAATATTAGGAACAAGTTTTGAATAAGTACCCTATTAACACGCTTATCTCACATCGCGAGCCAATGATCCTCATTGGCGGCTTAGACGACTTTAATGATGAGTCGGCAACGTGTTGGCTTGATATTGACGAACACTCAGCTTTTTATCAGACTGATAAGTCTGGAGTGCCCGCTTATATCGGTATTGAATATATGGCGCAGTCAATTGCCGCTTTTGCAGGGGCTAAAGCGTTAGAGCAGGGCAAAGCTGTGCAAATAGGATTTCTATTGGGCTCAAGAAAATACCAGCAGAGGCAAAACTACTTTGATAAGGGTAGTCATTTAAAAGTAAAAATCGTCGAATTACACAAAGAGCCCTCAGGTCTTGGTGTTTATAGTTGTGAAATTTTAAACCAAGAAGACATTATAGCCACCGCACAGGTAAATGTTTTTCTACCTCCTGAGCCACAAGATTTTGTTGGCATGAGTGAAAAACAGTAAAGCTTTGGCTAGGCATAGTTAAGGCATAGCTAAGGGTTACTTAAGTTTTAAGTTTTAAGTTTAAATTTAGGTTAAGAATTAGTTTAGTAATAAAGTGAGATGGGCCATATGAGTAAAAGAATTTTAGTGACGGGATCAAGTCGAGGTATCGGAAAGTCGATAGCATTACGTTTAGCAAAAGATGGTTTCGATATCACCGTTCATTGCCTCAATAGTGTCGAGCGCGCCCAGGAAACTGCGAATGAAATAGAAGCATTAGGTAGAACGGCAAATGTTTTACAATTCGATGTGTGTGATAGAGAGCAAGTTAAAGCAATAATTGACCATGATATCGCTAAAAATGGCGCTTATTATGGCGTAGTGTGTAATGCCGGTTTAACCAGAGACACTGCATTCCCAGCAATGACTGGTGAAGATTGGGATAGTGTAATTAGAACGGGTTTAGATGGCTTTTATAATGTAGTCCACCCAACGGTGATGCCTATGATCCAAACTCGAAAAGGTGGCAGGATAGTAACACTCTCCTCTGTTTCTGGCATTATTGGTAATCGAGGACAGGTTAATTACAGTGCCGCCAAGGCCGGACTCATTGGCGCTACAAAAGCACTCTCTCTAGAACTAGCTAAGCGAAAAATCACTGTTAATTGTGTTGCCCCTGGTCTAATTGACACTGAAATGACTGAAGAGTTACCTGTGACTGAAATATTAAAAATGATCCCGCTTAAACGAATGGGAAAACCCGAAGAAGTTGCCGGTACTGTGTCATTTTTGATGTCGGATGATGCCGCGTATATTACCCGACAAACCATTTCAGTTAATGGCGGATTAGCATAATGAAAAGAGTTGTTATCACTGGGATTTCTGCGATCACCGCCTTAGGTAATTGTTGGGACAGTTTTAAAGTCGCCCTTGAAAAAGGCGAAAATGCTGTGGTTAATATGCCCGAGTGGCAAAAAGTTTCAGGGTTAAATACTAACTTAGCAGCACCTATTCCACATTACCAAACACCAAAGCATTATAAACGTAAGCAAATACGATCTATGGGCAAAGTGTCGATAATGGCAACTCAAGTCACCGAAGAGGCTTTAACTCAAGCGGGGTTATTAGGTAGTGAACTATTAACAAGTGGTGATATAGGTATTTCTTACGGCTCTTGCATGGGCTCACCTGAGCCTATTCCTGCTTTTGGTGATTTACTAAAAGATAATAATATGGATGGCCTTACGGCCACTAGTTATATCAAAATGATGGCTCATACGACACCGGTTAATGTTGGTGTATTCTTCGGTTTAAAGGGAAGAACCATTACCACAAGTTCAGCGTGTACCTCTTCGTCACAGGGCATTGGTTATGCCTATGAAGCAATCAAGTTTGGTAAGCAAAAAGCAATGGTATCAGGTGGTGCAGAAGAGTTATGTTTATCCAGTGTCGCTGTTTTCGATACCTTGTTTGCCACTAGCTTGAAAAATGAGCTTCCAAAAACTACGCCTAGGCCATTTGATAATGAACGTGATGGCTTAGTTATTGGAGAAGGTGCTTGTACTTTTATTCTTGAAGAGCTTGAGTATGCTCAGCAAAGAGGCGCCACTATCCTAGGTGAACTTGTCGGTTTCGGGACCAATGCTGACGGTCAGCATGTAACTCAACCTACCGCTGAAACCATGGAACAAGCGATGCGTTTGGCATTAGAAGATGCCGAGTTATCACCTAAAGATATTGGTTACGTTAATGCTCATGGTACTTCTACTGAAAAAGGGGATATTGCCGAGTCTCTTGCAACTCACAATGTCTTTGGTGAAATACCTATTAGTTCACTGAAAAGCTACTTAGGTCATACCTTGGGTGCTTGTGGCGCGATTGAATCGTGGGCAAGCATTAATATGATGACAGATAATTGGTTTGCACCGACGTTAAACCTTGAAAGCATTGATAGCGACTGTGCGCCATTAGATTATATTCGAGGACAGGGGAGAGCATTAAAGACAAATTATGTCATGAGTAATAATTTTGCTTTTGGTGGCATCAACACATCGTTGATTTTCAAACGTTGGCAGGACTAATAAAGCGAACTGTTTTTTGCATTTATAAATTATGGTAAATGCAAAAACAGTCGGTAAAATATTAGGTTAGAAAGTTAGATCAATTAATCGGTAATACGCATGTTCTTTCTGCATTTAAACAAAGTATGGCCTAAGCCAATATCATCAATGTCTTTTTCTACATACAAGCCCGCTTTTTGAATTAATTTGATGAAATCACCTGAATGATACATTCGGCTATCGCCATTTGCTAAGGCGGTAAAATACAGTGATGTTGCATTGATACAATAGGTTGCAGCTTCATATCGTTGTCTGTCGCAGTAGGTCTCCATAATAAATAAACTAGTATCTTGCGTCATGACGTTCACCGCGCCTTTTAAAATATCAAGGATTTGTTCTTGTGAAAAGCAGTCTAAGAACTGGCTCATCCAAATAACATCAGCCCCTTGATAAAATTGTGCATCGGCAGCAAGTAAATCAGTAGGGTGAACTTCTATTCGTTCGGACATGCCTTGCTCTGCGACGTTACCCTGCAATACAGTTAATTGTTGTGGTAAGTCCATAATGGCCATATGAACATCAGTATCAAAATTTAAACAAGCCAAAGTCCATTTACCGGTATTGCCGCCAACATCTAAAATACAATTTGGTTTATCTTCAAAAATAATAGGCAGAACTTCGGGGAATGAATGGTCTGAGTAAAAGTGATCAAACTCAAACCAACTTTTCTTAACATTGTCAGGCAATGAAGTTAATGCAGGATATATTGTTGGCCAATCACCAAATACTTTTAATCCGGAAGGCTTGCCTGATCTGATAGCTTCTTCTAAGTGAAACATACCTTGATAACAAACATCCTGGGTAAAATTGATGTTAGCTAAGGTTAATTTATCATTAACAATAAAGTGACCTATTTTATCTAGCCTAAAGGTATCATCATTTTCTATCCAAACGACTCCCATGGAGGCCGCCATATCAAGTAATACCTTAACGCCGTATTCAGAGATTTTTGATTGCTCAGCTAACTGCTTAGCCGTAGCTCCTTGCTCACCAGTATCAGATAGGTATTTCAATATATCGGTTCTAAGCAGTGTCATTACTGCCTGAAAGGCAATGGGAGAAAATGCAATCTTTTGTGCTTCTAATTTTGCGTCTAGGGCTGAGATGTCCTTGGGTTTAGAATAATAATCCATTTAAAGCTACCAGAAAGTAAGTTACTTATAATTCTGTCATTAATTGACTGATAAAAATAGCTATGTATATAAATTATTGAGTGAAAATGTTGAGGTTAAGTGATTTATACCCGCTCCACTTGAAGATGCTCGTTTCAGGAAAACTGAGCGAATCATAATCAAGGCACATTTTTTTGTTAAGGATTATTCCCTTAAAAATAAATGTAACGACGAATATGGTTTGCTCAGGCTTCCCCCAAAGGGCTGGTTTATAAACGCTTTATGCTGCGTTATTGATTTCGACAAGGGAATAACCATTATCTTCAACCAATGTCTTACCTAAAGCCGTTTATAATTCCAGCTGAATCCTGCATCTTCAAGTGGAACGGGTATAGACCACTCAAAAAATTGTGCGGGCTACACTTAACGCACGGAACTTAACACAAATTTTAACTACTCAGCATAATAGGTAAAGTTTTGTATTCTGCGTAATGTTCACGATTACCACTTTCCTGACCTAATTTAGGCCACGGATTTGTATTCAAGCCAGTACTTTTTCTGAGTCATTGGGTGTTAACCTAACGTTATAGCTACGGTGGGAAATATTCTTTACGTTATGTGTGTGTCATATTTTTGTCGATAGGGCTGAATGTATAGGCTCTATTATAAATTATATGTCGCGGTATAAGTGTTTTAGTTGCTTTTATGGCTATTTTTTATCAAACACTTAGGCACGTATTTTGCTTATATGAAGTCGTTTAGAATTTAATACTTCATGGAGTGAATTGATGAAAAGTAAAATACTCGTACTATTAATGCTAGCGCCGCTACATTTTGCATCGGTAGCACAAGATACCGAAGAATTTTCAGGACAAGTAACAGACATTTTTGTTGGTAAGTCTGAACTCATTAAAATAGGTGTTGCAGAAACTGAGGACGCGCCTCTAAATTGTTATAGTGATGAAACCGCTGCTTGGCAGTTACATTTCAATGCTGATATGACTTACTCAAGTAATTGGTTTGATATTTTAAACTTGGTGAGAACTACACGTGAGCCAATAACAATTGGTTATACACCAAATAGTGATTCAAGCTGTGCTATTGAATATTTAGCGTTAATGAAAGCAAAAGATTACGGCTATGGCGAGGTGCCCATTGATGGTTTAACCCGTACAGGTAGCTTTGGTAATATTGCGTTAAATGGGACTAATGGGTTACATAATAATAGTTACTCAGCAAATACTCATTATCGCGAAAACGAAGCATATTCGGCGTTTGATGGCTTTAGCTATACTAAGCAGTTAAGTACTGGTGTTGGCGAAAAAACTAACCACAGTATTTGGTTAGTTAAAAAAGACATTAAAGAATACCCAGATGATAGATACTGGTTACAAGTCGAGTTGAACGAGTTTGTCAACGTATCGGGGTTTAGAGTTGTGGTGAGCGAAAAAGGGACTGAATTAGGTCGTGGCCCTAAAACAATCATTATACAAAGCTCTGATGATGGCGACATTTTTGTTTCTCAAGAAACCTTTAGATTAAGTAAATTACCTGATCAACGGATTAATTTAACTGAAAAAGTTGAATTTAAGTATTTCAGAATATTAATCGAGTCTAACTGGGGAGATACATTTATCGAAATTGACGAGTTAGAAATTTACGCAAACTAACAATGTAGCATCTTGCTACTTCACAACCCTGACGTTGTGTTAGTGACAGAGTTAGCTAAGCTGGTAAGTAATTTACCTGCTTGGCTCACGTTATTGCTCATTCTCATATTACAGTGAATAATAAGTTCATCTATCGCCATTGCCTTTACGGGTAAATATCTATCAGCCTTGCCACCAAATTGCATTTCCCTGTGACACATTATTTCGGCCTTATTAAAGCCGTCATCTTTGGATAAATTGAATACGGCCAATCCACACTTTTACCAAAAAGAGACCAAATCTATTGACTAAAATCATTCGATATAGGAGCACTATCTAAACATAAGCAGACTTACGAATATTAACTAATTAGGGTCAAGTGTTGCATAGACGTTGAGTAAAGTTGATAGAAGCGTATATAGACATTACACGGTGTTCTAATCTTAATAATTTATGTTGTAATTGAGTTATTAGACTATACTTAATTACCCATTATTTTTATAAATAGGAGGCACTAAACAAACTAAACTCGATCGTTTTTTAAGTGACTGATTTTCAATAATAAACGAAAATCATCTTTTAGTGAGGTATCATATTATGAATACAGTAATAAAAATATTTATCGCTTTATTTAGTTCACTGCTTATGACTTTTGCATCAGCTTCGGACTATGAATTAATCGCTGAAAATAACTCTATCGAAACTCAAATGTGTATCAAGGCAGCAATCGGTCCTAAATTTGAGGTGAAGAAATATTATAATAATAGCGCATGGATGAATAAACGGAAATTTGAACGTAGTCTTGAATGTAATTCAATGAATTTATTTACTTTTGTCGGCAAGTTCGGAAGTAATGAAATGAGGGAGTATTTCAATGTTCCCGCAACAAAAGTTGAAATAAGAGATGTAGCCTACAATAGTGGCACAACTATCCTAGTTGCTGGAAATAGATAATAAGCAACTAAAAAATAATCAATCCACTTTTTGAATATCCTAATTAGAAGCATAGGGAGGTGCTTCTTTATGTTAAAATCAAAGGAATTAGTTACACTTAAGAATCCTTGTTTATGTATACTGGGCAGCTTACCCAACCCACTAACATAAATAGCTTATCTATACCACCCGTCTTCTATATAGCGCATTTTTTTGACGTTAACTTTTGCCGAGGAAAAACTTACAAAACTCATTGTTCTAAGGTCAAACCTCTTTGCTGACCTTAGTATTTTAGAGATTATGCTGAAAATTATTGTATGTTTTTATCTAGAGCGGACATGGCTGAACAACCACATTGAGTTAACAGTCCCCTGCTAGCGAACTTTCCCATAGATTGAAGTATATATTTTTTTGATAATAGCTTTGTCATTAAGTTGATCCGGCTGAATGTAAACTAAGCCACAGTGGTCATTCATAGCATTTGAGCTATCACTGCCAATGGAATATGTAAATTACGTCGATATAGGCTTATATTTCCGTGAATTGTACCTAGACATAATGTAGAGTTAATATATAAATCTTGCAGTTTTAGAATGTTACGGTGAAATGATGAAGTTTATATTTATTGTTTTTTTAGCTTTTTCTTTAAGGCAAATGCACAAACAGTATTTGAATTAAAAGCAGTGGCTTCATCTCACAAAATGTTACAGTATATTGAACACGGACAACTTAAAGGTCCATCTGCTAAGATTTTTAAAATGTTAATGCATAAAATAGGAATAGAAACGAAAGTTGAATTTTATCCTTGGGCAAGAGCATATAACAATGTTCTAACTCAACCAAACACTCTTATATTGAGCATTACGAGAACAAAAGAAAGAGAGAGTTCTTTCATCTGGCTTCTTAAAGTAAATGAATCGAAGAGAGCGTTCATTTCACTAAAATCTAATGCTGGGAGTATTGTTAATAATATAGAGCAGGCAAAGAATAAACTAATTGGAGTAACAAGGGATAGTTACAGTTATACATCTCTAGTTGAAAATGGCTTTACCGAAGAGAAAAATCTTTATGTCGTGTCTACTGTTGACGAGAGTATCAACTTACTTAAAAAAGGAAAAGTCGATCTTATCTATACAGACCCCGAGGTTATGGATAATCACTATAATGATATAGGTAAAAATAGTAATGAATTAGTAAATATAACTATGATTCCAAAAGCACAAAGAGATATTTTTATCGCCATCAATAAGCAAAGCAACAAGCAGTTATTAGATCAAATACAACAAGCATCTAAAGCTGTCTCACAATCGCCAAGATATGTTGAAATAATAAATGAAGCTAAATAACAGTATGGTAAATATTTTGAATTATAAACACCTGCTAGTTTAGATTCCTATTTGCGTAAATAGCAATGAAATAAGTTAAGGTGCAATCGTTAGTTATATATAAGTTAGGTACCGTATATTGTTGATAATGGCGAGAAAGTTTTGGTTAAATTGCGCTTTTACTTCAGGACAATTTGTTCTGTATCTATTGAAATACTTTTGTATTTCAATAGATAATCAACACGTTTCGGGTTAGGTACTAGTGAAAAAAGTGTAAAGTTTCATTGCGGTTAGCCCTTACATACGGTTAACGCTTTATCTCAGCAAGCTGTTGTTCTAACACCTTTATTTTTGCTTTGGCTTGCTCTGCGTTGTTAGTTAACCGTTCAAATGTTGATACTTGATTATGCTTCATCAACTCTAGCTGTTCTTTGAGTTTTATTCTTTCTTCTTTGGCAGGACTATTAGTTTGTATTTCTAAATCAAGCTGTGATTCAAGTTCTTTAGTACGAGCAATTGCTAGATCGGATTTATTGGTTAATCGTTCGATCGTTGCAACTGAATTAGTTTTGATGTGTTCAAGTCGAATTGCTAATTTGTCGTTTTTACTATGTAAAGCAGCGATCATTCGCTCTGCCTTTTCA